>Ga0209916_1000065_pt1 | contig 249761 bp, 223 predicted proteins | sample ThiBio_1000_plan_FD_183956 | JGI IMG/M metagenome (GOLD analysis project Ga0209916, IMG submission 183956) | Wastewater bioreactor microbial communities from Cape Town, South Africa - Thiocy_solids_2 (SPAdes) | ecosystem: Engineered > Bioreactor > Thiocyanate-remediating > Anaerobic-Aerobic ... | reverse complement strand
ACCCCGTGCGATAATGGAAAATAGGGCTCGATCCGGCGCATCTGCGCCTCGGTAAGCAAAAACAGATCATTCATGGCGATGCCTCCCAGCACCGCCATTGAATCAATCACTCAACATATCTGCAAGAATTTAATGGGTCCTGAACCTAGGCATCTGCTCTTATGCGACCTTGTGTTTAGCGTCGCTGCACGACTTGTCGCGTTTTGAACTTGAAAGTTCCATGCTAAACGAGAAGTTTTAGTGGGCCTTGAAGGTCTGCCAGAGGAGGTAGGATTACATGAAGCGTCGCGATTTTCTGAAAGTAACGGCTGCAGGCGCAGCGACCGCAGCCGTCGCCTCGCCGGCGATTGCCCAATCGTCGCCTGAGATCAAATGGCGGCTGACATCCAGCTTCCCGAAGTCGCTGGATACGATCTATGGCGCAGCCGAAATCATGGCGAAGCAAGTCGCCGAAATGACCGACAACAAATTTCAGATTCAGGTGTTTGCCGCGGGCGAAGTCGTGCCGGGTCTGCAGGCGCTGGATGCCACCTCAAACGGCACCGTCGAAATGTGCCATACCGCAACTTACTATTACGTCGGCAAGGATCCGACCTTCGCGATTTACGCGACCGTTCCGTTTGGTCTCAATGCGCGCATGCAGAATTCCTGGTGGTACCAGGGTGGCGGCGAGCAGCTCGGCAACGAGTTCTTCAAGAAGCATGGTGTAATCGGACATCCCTGCGGCAACACCGGCACCCAGATGGGCGGCTGGTTCCGCAAGGAGATCAAGACCGTCGCAGATCTCTCCGGCCTGAAGATGCGCATCGGCGGCATCGCGGGTCAGGTGCTGGCGAAGCTCGGCGTCGTGCCGCAGCAGCTCGCGGGCGGCGACATCTATCCGTCGCTGGAAAAGGGCACTATCGATGCGGCCGAGTGGATCGGCCCGTATGACGACGAGAAGCTCGGCTTCAACAAGGTTGCGCCGTTCTACTACTATCCCGGCTTCTGGGAAGGCGGCCTGATGGTCCACTCGCTCACCAACCTCGAGAAGTGGAATTCGCTGCCGAAGGCCTATCAGGCAGTTCTCGCCAACGCGAACGCCAACGCAAACACCTACATGCAGGCCCGTTACGACATGCTCAATCCTGGCGCGCTGAAGCGTCTGGTTGCCGGCGGCACGCAGCTTCGGCCTTTCAGCAATGAAGTGCTTGAAGCCAGCCTCAAGGCAACCAACACCCTCTGGGCTGAAATTTCGGCCAAGAACCCCGATTTCAAGAAATCGATCGAGGCGATGCAGGCCTATCGTAACGACGAGTATCTGTGGTGGCAGGTTGCCGAATATACGTTCGACAGCTTCCAGATCCGTTCGCGTACCCGCGGCTGATCGTTCGCTAAATCAAATCGAAGCCCGGCCCGAAAGGCCGGGCTTTTTGCTGTCCGAACGGTCCCGCTGCGCTGCACGGAAGCCTCTGGCAGGGTGATAGTCCTTTTTTACCGGGCGTAATTCCGATAGACCCGGTTTCGAGCAGGTGGGGTGGTTCATGAAGCGTCGCGATTTTCTGAAAGTGTCGGCAGCCAGTGCCGCCGCCGCATCCATTGCCGCGCCAGCCATCGCCCAGCCGATGCCTGTCATCAAGTGGCGGATGACGTCGAGTTTTCCGAAGTCTCTCGACACGCTCTACGGCGCCGGTGTGTTGATGGCGAAGCAAGTCGCCGAAATGACCGACAACAAGTTTCAGATCGAGGTCTTTGCGGCAGGTGAAGTCGTGCCGGGGTTGCAGGCGTTCGATGCTGCAGCGAATGGCACCGTCGAGATGGGGCATAGCGTCGCTTACTACTATGTCGGCAAGGATCCCACCTTCGCGGTCTATTCCTGCGTGCCGTTCGGGCTGAACGCGCGGATGCAGAATTCCTGGTGGTATCAGGGCGGCGGCGAGCAGCTCGGTAATGAGTTTTTCAAGAAGTATGGCGTGATCGCGCATCCGTGCGGCAACACCAACACCCAGATGGGTGGCTGGTTTCGCAAGGAGATCAAGACGCTTGCCGACCTTCGCGGCCTGAAAATGCGCATTGGCGGCATCGCAGGGCAGGTCATGGCAAAGCTCGGCGTCGTGCCGCAACAGCTTGCCGGCAGCGACATCTATCCGGCGCTGGAAAAAGGTACCATCGATGCAGCCGAGTGGGTCGGGCCTTATGACGACGAGAAGCTTGGATTCCAGAGGGTGGCGCCGTTTTATTGTTATCCAGGCTTCTGGGAAGGCGGGCCGATGATCCATGTCTTCACCAATCTGGCGAAGTGGAATTCGCTGCCGGAGACCTATCAGGCGATCGTCGCGAATGCGGCGGCGAACGCCAACATTTATATGGCGGCACGCTACGACGAGCAGAATCCCGCGGCTCTGAAACGCCTGGTGGCAAATGGCACGATGCTGCGCCCCTTCAGTCAGGACATCCTGCAGGAGGCCTTCAAGGCGACAAATGAACTGTGGGCGGAAATTTCCGCCAAGAATCCGGACTTCAAGAAATCGATCGAGGCGATGCAGGCCTATCGCAACGACCAGTATTTGTGGTGGCAGGTCGCCGAACTGACGTTCGACAATTTCCAGATCCGCTCCCGCAGCCACAGCTGATACAGGCTGCCCGAAATGCAAAAAGCCCGGCTCTTGTGGCCGGGCTTTGGCATTTGCGGAACGCTATTTGATGTTGGGTATTCCAAGATCGAGCTGCGGCATCTCGATCTGCGGGATTTCGATGTTCACCTTCGACGGGTCCACCGTGGAGACTGCTCCTTTGTAGTGCATCACCATCTGCGGGAACAGAATGACCAGGCAGACCATGATGACCTGGATGATCACGAAAGGCACCGAGCCCCAGTAGATCTGCGCGGTCGTGACAGGCTCCATGCGTCTGCCGCTGATGCGGTCGAGGTAGGACTCCTTTGGTGCGACCGATCGCAGGTAGAACAGCGCAAATCCGAATGGCGGATGCATGAACGATGTCTGCATGTTCACGCCGAGGATGACGCCGAACCAGATCAGATCGATCCCCAGTTTCTCCGCGACGGGGCCGAGAAGGGGAATGATGATGAAGGCAAGTTCGAAGAAATCGAGGAAGAAAGCGAGGAAGAATACGAAAGCGTTCACAAACAGCAGGAAGCCAATCTGGCCGCCCGGCAGTGATACCAGAAGATGCTCGACCCAGCGGTGGCCATCCACGCCGTAGAAGGTCAGCGAGAAGACGCGCGCGCCGACCAGAATGAACATCACGAAAGCAGAGAGCTTTGCGGTCGATTCGACAGCCTGGCGGGTCAGGTCGAACGAGAGCCGGCGCTTCATCACGCCCAGGATCAGCGCGCCGGTAGCACCCATCGCGCCGCCCTCGGTCGGCGTGGCGACGCCGATGAAGATCGTACCGAGCACCAGAAAGACGAGGCCGAGCGGAGGAACCATGACGAACACGACCTGTTCGGCAAGCCGCGAGAGCAGCTTCAGGCCGAGGAGCTTGTTGATGGCCGCAACCACGAAAGAAATTGCGACCACCAGCGACATGGTGAGAACCACATAATCCGCGCCGGCCTTGACGTTGGTAAAGCTCATCGCGATCAGGGCAAGGATCGTCGAACCAACAAAAACAACGAAAAGCGAGAGCGTCGTGGTGCGGACAATGCCGACGAGCGGTTTGACAAATACCGCCAGCAAAATCATGAACCAGAAGCCGTGACGAACCTGAGCGTTGCTCGAAATCTTGTCGAATACTGGCGCGGTCCAGTCGAACAGGCCGAGCTTGACTGCGAAAAGGTAGGCGACGCCGGCTGCGGCAAGCGCGGCGATCGGCAGAACCATGCGATGCTGGGCGGTCTCGGGGTCGCGCAGCGTCTGGGCTTCCAGCGGCAGACCGGGCACAGTCTTTGGCGCGAAGATTGTCAGCAGGAAGATGTAGGTTGCGTACAGGATCGACAGTACGATGCCGGGGATGAACGCGCCCTCATACATGTCGCCGACGGAGCGGCCGAGCTGGTCGGCCATCACGATGAGAACGAGAGAGGGCGGAATGATTTGCGCAAGCGTGCCGGATGCGGCGATGATGCCGGTCGCGACCCTGCGGTCGTAGCCGTAGCGCAACATGATGGGCAGCGAGATCAGGCCCATCGAGATCACCGACGCGGCGACGACGCCGGTGGTGGCGGCAAGCAGGGCGCCAACGAACACCACTGCATAGGCGATGCCGCCGCGGACGCTGCCGAAAAGCTGCCCGATGGTTTCGAGCAAATCTTCCGCCATGCCTGACCGTTCGAGGATCAGCCCCATGAAGGTAAAGAACGGGATGGCGAGCAGCGTTTCATTGTTCATCACGCCGTAGACGCGCTCGGGCAGTGCTTGAAGAAAGTCGGGGCGGAACAGGCCGAGTTCGATACCGATCAGGGCGAACAGCAAGCCGTTTGCGGCAAGCGAGAATGCAACGGGGTAGCCGAGCAGCAAAAACACCACCAGCGACGCGAACATGATCGGCGCCATGTATTCGATAAATATCGCAGCCATTCAGTTGCGTCCTTTGAGCGTTAATGCGGTCGCGCGCTTAATGTTTTTCGGATGAAATAGCTTCGGCGAGCCGCTCGGCTTCGGCGGCGGCCTGCTCATGAGAGGAGAGCGCCAGCTCGTTGGGGTCGGGCAGCAACCCTCGCATCACGGCCACGCGCTTGATGATTTCGGAAACCGCCTGCACCAGAAGCAGGGCGGAGCCGAGCACGACAAGCGACTTGGCGGGCCATTGCGGCAACCCGCCCGCGCTAAAGGATTGTTCGTTCTGATGGTAGGAGACGAGGAAGAACGGAATCGACGTCCAGAGCAGGACGATACAGAAGGGCACGAGAAAGAAGACGTGGCCGATCAGATCGATCCAGCTTCTGACTTTGAGCGGTAGATGATGATTGACGATGTCGATCTTGATGTGCTCGCCGTTCAGCAGCGTCCACGGGGAGCACAGCATGAAGACCACTCCGAACAGCACCCATTGCAGCTCGAGGTAGGCATTCGACGACGCATCGAAAATCTTGCGGATCGTCGCGTTTGCAGACGAGATGATGACGGCGACGAGGATCAGCCACGACAGCCATCGTCCGATGAATGTCGTGAACGCGTCGATGCCGCGACTCAACTTGAGCAACGTTTGCAAATTAAGCCTCCTCCTGCGCGCAGACGCCCCGGCACTTTAGCTGGATTGTCTGTGGCCCGTCGAACACTTCAAACTGTCCGGGATGGTATTTGGCCGCACCAAACCAGCGCCAAAAGCTGGCGTCAATTGGAAGTTAGGAGATATCGGTCCGGGCTGGGGAAAGGCGCCGCTAGCCGCCGGTCACACTCATATGGCGGCTGACACTCGGGCCGTTGTGGCGGCGATCGATCACGAAATCATGGCCCTTGGGCTTCAGACCTATCGCACGATCTATCGTGGCGCTCAGCAGGGCGTCGTCAGCCGATGCGCGTAGCGGCTTGCGCAGGTCGGAGGCGTCCTCCTGGCCCAGGCAGGTATGCAATGTACCAGTACAGGTGATGCGGACGCGGTTACAGGACTCGCAGAAATTATGCGTCAGCGGGGTGATGAAGCCGAGCTTGCCGCCGGTCTCGCCGACATGGACGTAGCGGGCAGGGCCGCCGGAACTCTCTGAGAGGTCGGTCAATGTGAACTGGGTCGCAAGACGTGAGCGCACCATCGACAGCGGCACGTACTGGTCGAGGCGGTCGCCGCTGACGTCGCCCATCGGCATCACTTCGATCAGCGTCATGTCCATCCCTTCGCCGTGCGCCCAGCGCATCAAAGACGGGATTTCGTCCTCATTCATGTTTTTGAGGGCAACGGCGTTGATCTTCACCCGCAGGCCGGCGCGCTGCGCCGCCTTGATGCCTGCCAGCACCTTGTCGATATCGCCCCAGCGGGTAATGGCGCGAAACTTGTCACGGTCGAGCGTGTCAAGCGAGACGTTGATCCGCCGCACGCCGCAATCGGCAAGCTCCGCCGCATATTTCTCAAGCTGCGAGCCGTTGCTGGTGAGCGTCAGTTCGTTCAGCGCGCCGCTCTGTAAATGGCGCGAGAGCGAGTGGAACAGCGACATCACGTTGCGGCGGACCAGCGGTTCGCCGCCGGTCAGCCGCAGCTTGCGGACGCCCTTGGCGATGAAGGCGGAGCACAGCCGGTCAAGTTCTTCCAGCGTGAGAAGGTCGCTGCGGGGCAAGAATGTCATGTCCTCGGACATGCAGTAGAAGCAGCGCAGGTCGCAGCGATCGGTCACCGAAACGCGGAGGTAGCTGATCGTCCGGCCGAACGGGTCGATCATCGGAGCAGATTTGGCCGTTGTCGGGAGAGGAGCGTCCATGATGTTCCGCGAGCAGGGCGCCTGGCCACACGGTCAGGCGACCCGCTTTATTTAAGCCCCGCAAGGGGCTGGCACAATCGGCGATCCGACGCAGGACCCTTCTTTTAGACTGAGCGGTTCAGCGGACCGGCGGGAACGGCGATGGATTGGCAGGAGGCGGTGAAGCGGCCGCAGGCTGGGCTGCGGGAGCAGCCGCCTTGGGCTTGGCGTGGTGCGGTTTGCGCTTCGGCTTTCTGGGCGGCGTGGCCGGCTGAAGCTCGGCGACCGCGGGGTTCGGGTCGAGAACCGGATCGGCGCCGGACTGCTTGACGACTGTAACCTCCACGGTCGCAGGCTGATATTTCGCCAGCGTATAGGTCACGGTGAAGTTCTCACCGGCAGGGACCTGCACGGAACAGGGCGTTTTACATCCCGGCCCGACCGATGTCGTCGCATCAGCGCCGGGAGGCGTGGAATCCAGTTGCAGGGTCACCTGCGGCGGCGTGGACTTGAAGAAATCCGTGGACGAGCAGCCTGCAAGGCTGAGCCCCGCCGCAACGATCAGAACGACACGCATTGATACATCCGTTTTTTTGATGTGGCCGGCGCACTATCCCCACAGCCAGGCACATGATCCCCAAGGCCAAGCATACGTGTCGCGGCATATGAGCGCAACCGGATGGCGCGGTATCTTAGGAGATGCGGTTAATGCGGTTTCTTGGGACGCCAAATAAGATTGATCCATATCAATTGCTTGCGGCGGAAAACATCCCTGCCACGGTAGCGGGAAGGTCGCGCATGTGGGAGATCAGCCGGTCAGGCTCGAGATCCTTCACCGCGATCGGCGTGTAGCCGAAATCCACGGCGATAACGGGGACGCCCGCGCGCTTGGCAACCCCGATATCGGCCCCGGAATCCCCGACCATGATCGCGGCTGCGGGCGAGCCGCCCGCACGGGCGATGGTCTGGCGCAGGATGGTAGGGTCAGGCTTCTGGACGCCGAATGTATCCGCGCCGCAGATCGCTGCGAACCGCGCGCTCAGGTTCAGATTGTTCAACAACCGGTTGGATAACCACTCGAGCTTGTTGGTGCAGACGGCGAGGCGATGGCCCTGGCTTGCGAGTTCGTCGAGCGCCTGCTCGGTGCCCTCAAACGGGCGCGTGTTGTCGGAGATGTGGTCGGCGTAGAACGCGATGAAATTATCGGTCAATTTCGCGACGTGATCGGGCGTGCAGGCACGGCCTTCAGCCTCCAGCGCCCGCTCGATCATGGCGCGTGCACCGGCACCGATCATTTTCCGTGCCGGTGCGAGCGGGACGGCCGGCAGGCCTTCGCGTTCCAGCACGAAGTTCAGTGCATTGACGAGGTCCGGCGCGCTGTCCACCAGTGTGCCGTCGAGGTCGAAAACGATAAGGGGGAGATTAGTCATGACTGTTCGCTACCGCGCACACGCCGCTAGCGCAAGGGGCAGGAAGAATCAGCGGATTTCAGTGGCCACAAGCCTGTTCCTCAGGCCAAATCGAGGGTAGAAAGCCGCGCCGTCCGGGTAATGAGGATACTGGCGCGATGTCGAAGGAAGAGCTGAAACGGGCCGCGGCTGCGCGGGCTCTGGAGTATGTCGAAAATGGCATGCAACTCGGCCTTGGCACCGGCTCGACAGCGAAGCATTTCGTGGAATTGCTGGGCGAACGCGTGCGTCAGGGTCTGCGCGTGATCGGGGTGCCAACCTCCGAAGCGACACGGGCCGACGCCGAACGCTGCGGCGTCCCGCTGACGACGCTCGATGAGATCGATCGTCTTGATCTGACCATCGACGGCGCTGACGAGATCGACCCCTCGCTCAATCTCATCAAGGGTGGTGGCGGCGCGCTTTTGCGCGAGAAGATCGTCGCGGCGGCCTCGGCGCGGATGGTCGTGATCTCTGACGACAGCAAATGGGTGGACACGCTCGGGCGGTTTCCGCTGCCGGTGGAAGTTATCCCGTTCGGCCTCGGGGCAACCCGCCATGCGCTGGCTGTGGCATTCGCACAGGCTGGTGTCGCAGGCGAAATAAGCCTGCGGCAGGGCAGGGATGGCCATGTTTTTGTCACCGATGGTGGCCACTGGATCGTGGACGCTCATCTGGGACGTATCCCGGACCCGCCACGGCTCGCAGCGCTTCTTAGCGCCATTCCCGGCGTGGTGGAGCATGGATTGTTCATAGGCCTTGCGAAGACGGCCATTCTGGCCGGATCGCAGGGGCTTCGTATCGTTGATCGGCCGGCAGGCCGGGTTTGAGGAGCTTGAAATGAAGAAGACGATTTACGCCCTTCTGGCGGCTGGCTTTGTCGGCGTGATGGCAGGCCCGGCTTTCGCACAGTCGAACCCCAACCCGTCGCCGGCGGCGATTGCGACCGCCAAGGAAATCCTCACCGACAAGCACATTCAGGAACTCTACAAGGAGGCCGTGCCGAGCCTTGTCGAGCGCGCCAAGGCGACCCTCGTGCAGGCCAACCTCAACTATCAGAAGGACCTCAACGAACTCGCGCCCAAGGTCGCGAAGGAACTCGCCGGCGGCGAGAAGGAGATCGGCGAGCAGATCGCAAAGATTTACGCCTCGCGCTTCTCCGAGCAGGAGTTGAAGGATATCGCCGCCTGGTACAAGTCGCCGCTCGGCAAGAAGGTGATCGAGCAGGAGCCGCAGATCTTCGCCGCCTCGCGCAGCTACATGGATCAGTGGGCACAGACTTTCTCCCAGAAGATCATCGACAAGTTCCGTGCTGAGATGAAGGCGCGCGGCAAGGCCATCTGACACCGGCTGTTGAGCCATTTGCGGCGCGCCCGCGAATGGCCGGTTTCGGACGCGCGGGTACGGCATGACAGATTTCGACGTTGACCTGTTTGTAATTGGGGGCGGCTCCGGTGGTGTCCGCGCGGCGCGCATTGCGGCGGGCTATGGCGCGCGCGTCATGATCGCCGAGGAATATCGCTTCGGTGGCACCTGTGTGATCCGCGGCTGCGTGCCGAAGAAGCTGATGATGCTGGCTTCGCTGGTTTCAAGCGAAGTGCAGGACGCCGCCGGGTTCGGCTGGACCATTCCGGAAGCGAATTTCGACTGGGCCACGCTGATCGTCAACAAGGATGCGGAAATTGCGCGTCTTGAAGGTATCTACGCCGCCAACCTCGAAACTGCCGGTGCAGAGACGGTGAAGGCGCGCGCCGTATTTGAAGATCCGCACGCGCTGCGGCTCTCGACGGGCAAGAAGGTCACCGCCGGACACGTCCTGATCGCGACCGGCGGCATGCCCAATCATGGTGCGGCCATTCCGGGCATCGAGCATGTGATTTCCTCGAACGAGGTTTTTCATCTGCCGGAATTTCCCAAGCGCATCGTCATTCAGGGTGGTGGCTATATCGCGCTGGAGTTCGCCTCGATCTTCAATGGCCTCGGCTCCGACGTCACGCTGATCTATCGCGGCGACAACATCCTGCGCGGTTTCGACGAGGATGTGCGCAAGCATGTCCGCGGCGAGATGGAGAAGGCTGGTGTCACGCTTCTGACGTCATGTACGGTCGATCGCGTGGAGCGCCACGGCGATACTTTCACCTCGCATCTGTCAAATGGCTCGAGCGTTGCCGCCGATCAGGTGATGTTCGCAATCGGCCGCCACCCCTGCGTCAACGGGCTGGGCCTGGAAACTGCGGGCGTCGCGCTCAATCCGGTCAATGGCGGCATCGCGGTGGATGAGCATTCCCGCACCAATGTTCCGCATATCTACGCGGTGGGCGATGTGACCCACCGCATGAACCTGACGCCGGTCGCGATCAGGGAAGGGCACGCCTTCGCCGACACGGTGTTCGGCAACAAGCCGGTCGTGGTCGATCATGACAACATTCCGACCGCGGTCTTTTCGCAGCCGCAGGTCGGCACCGTCGGTCTGACCGAGGAAGCCGCCCGCGCACGATATGATCGCGTCGATATCTACAAGGCCGATTTCCGCCCGATCAAGGCAACGATGTCCGGCAGTGCGGGGCGCGTGCTGATGAAACTCGTGGTCGACGGCAGTACGGATCGCGTTCTGGGCTGCCATATCGTCGGTCCCGAGGCCGCCGAACTGACGCAAGTGGTCGCCATCGCCATCAGGATGAGGGCAACCAAGGCCGACTTCGATGCCACCATGGCCTTGCATCCGACGAGCGCCGAAGAACTCGTCACCATGCGCGCTCCCGCGGCGCGATATGTCCGGCAAGCGGCGGAATAACTCCCACCAACTTCGTAGTGGACGGATTTGCCTGCGACGGTGTTAGCTGGCCTGTCAGGCCGGCTTCGCCCGGGTCCCGGCTTGCCAGAAAAACACCGGGGGGAGAGAACATCCATGGTTCATCGAGTACCGCAGAAGTGCGCCCTTGTTTTGGCGCTCGCGTTGCTGACGCCGGTGGCGGCGACGGCTCAGATCGCCGTGTCCGCCAATGACGGCAAGTCGGCCCTGAATGACGGCAAAGGCCACGTGCGTGATCCGCTCGTGCCGGATAGCGTTTTCGTGATCGACCTTAACCAGTCACCGCCGAAGGTGATCGGCGAGGTGGCCGCGCCCGCCAGTGCCGTGGGGCCGCCGACAAGCGTCGCCGTTGCCAAGGATGAGTCGTTCGCGCTGGTCACGGGCGCGATGAAGGTCGACCCGGCCGATCCGAAAAAGGTTGTGCCCGACAACAAGCTTTCGGTGATCGATCTGAAGGCGAAGCCGCCGGTGGTGTCCGCGACGCTGGAAGCCGGCCCCGGAGCTGCGGGGGTCACGATCAATCCTGCGGGGAATCTTGCGCTCGTGGCTAATCGCGCGGATGGCACCGTTTCGATCTTCAAGATCAGCGGCAAGACGCTGACACCTGCGGGCAAGGTTGACTTCGGCGCACCGAAATCCGGCCCTTGCGCGATCGCCTTCACCCCCGACGGCAAGCTCGCTTTCGTGACCCGCGACGGCGACAACAAGGTGTCGGTGCTGAAGATCGACGGTGACAAGATCGAATACACCAAGCGCGATGTCGGTGCCGGTCTGCGTCCCTACGGCATCAACATGTCGCCGAAGGGCGACGTGGCGGTGGTGGCCGATCTCGGCCTCAATAACGGCAACGGCGATGACGACACGGTCAGCATCATCGATGTGAAGACGAATCCGCCGCGCACCATTGACGCCGTCACGGTCGGTCCGACGCCCGAGGGCATGACGCTGTCCCGTGACGGCAAATATCTCGCGTTGGCGGTCATGAACGGATCAAACAAGGCCAAGGCCGCGCCGATCTACAATGACCACGGCATCCTGAAAATCTATCGCCTCAAGGACAAGAAACTGACCTTCGTGACGCAAACGAATGTTGGTCACTGGTGCCAGGGCGTGACTTTCAACAAGGACGCCAGGAAGGTTCTGGTCCAGTGCATGATCGAGAACGAGATCATGGTGTTCGATTTCGACGGCAAGAAGCTGAAAAAGAGTGCATCGCTGAAGGCCAACGGGCCGGCCGGCATCCGCATCGCCGACTAAGCCGACTAACAGGTGTGGCGACACATGCTTCGGGGCAGGGCAAGCGGGCCCGGAATCCGGAGGTTCGGAATGACGGGTCTGCGGCTTCGCCGCACCCCGGCATGACAGACAAAAAATGCCCGGGTGATCCCGGGCTTTAAGGCCGCCGCCGGTTCTCCTCCGGCGGCGGCTTTTTTGCGCCCGCTGGCCGGGGCGGGCGGTCTCTCCGCGTAACTGGTTGACTGGACAGGATGAATTGCGGGTGGAAAGCGGACGGTGGGCTGTGTATATAAGCCCGGCCGATCATGGGACGATCAGGCAGGAGTTGTCGATCATGGCTGAGCGGTGGACGCCCGATAGCTGGCGCAAGAAACCGGTTTTGCAGGTGCCGGAGTATCCGAACCTGAAGGCATTGGCGGATATCGAGGGGCAGCTTGCGACCTTTCCGCCTCTGGTTTTTGCGGGTGAGGCGCGCAACCTGAAGAAGGCGCTGGCGCGCGTGGCCGCCGGAGAGGCTTTCCTGTTACAGGGCGGCGACTGCGCCGAGAGCTTTGCCGAGCACGGCGCCAACAACATCCGCGACTTCTTCCGCGTCTTTCTGCAGATGGCGGTGGTGCTGACCTATGCCGGTGGCCTGCCGGTGGTGAAGGTTGGCCGCATCGCCGGTCAGTTTGCCAAGCCGCGCTCCTCGCCGGTTGAGAAGATCAACGGCGTTGAACTGCCGAGCTATCGCGGCGATATCGTCAACGACATTGCCTTCACGGCGGAAGCGCGCGTGCCGGATCCGCGCCGCCAGTTGTCGGCGTATCGCCAGTCAGCGGCGACGCTCAACCTGCTGCGCGCATTCGCGACCGGCGGCTTTGCCAATCTCGGCAGCGTGCATCAGTGGATGCTCGGCTTCGTGAAGGACTCGCACCAGTCGCGCCGTTACAAGGAATTGGCGGACCGCATTTCCGACGCGCTGAATTTCATGCGCGCCTGCGGCCTCAATCTCGAAAGCCATCCTGAACTGCGCGCAACCGAATTCTACACCAGCCATGAGGCGTTGCTGCTCGGCTACGAGCAGGCCTTCACGCGCGTCGATTCCACGACGGGCGACTGGTACGCAACCTCCGGGCACATGCTTTGGATCGGCGATCGTACGCGTCAGCTTGACCACGGGCATGTCGAGTATTTCCGCGGCATCAAGAACCCGATCGGCCTGAAGTGCGGTCCGTCGCTGAAGCCGGATGAGCTCTTGAAGCTGATCGACATCCTCAACCCCGACAACGAGCCGGGCCGGTTGACGCTCATCAATCGCTCCGGCGCGGACAAGGTTGGCGATGCGCTGCCGTACTTCATCCGCGCGGTGCAGCGTGAGGGCAAGTCGGTGGTATGGTCGTGCGATCCGATGCACGGCAATACCGTCACCTCGACAAGCGGCTACAAGACACGGCCGTTTGATCGCATTCTGTCCGAACTGAAATCGTTCTTCGAGGTTCACGCGGCCGAAGGCACGCATGCCGGTGGCGTGCATCTCGAGATGACCGGGCAGGATGTCACCGAGTGCATCGGCGGCGCGCGCGCGATCACCGACGAGGACCTCAACGACCGCTATCACACGGTTTGCGATCCGCGCCTCAATGCCGAGCAGTCGATCGACATGGCATTCCTGATTGCGGAATTTCTCAAGCAGGGCCGCGACCGCAAGGCGCAGCCTTTGCCGGCGGTAGCAGGCCTTTGATTCCGGCGGCGGGTCATCGTCCGGTGGCCCGCTTTCGCATGAGATTGCCGCCCTTGCGGCAAGCGGGATAGACTCGTTACATGGCCGAACCCGAACGCTTCGTCGTCACACTCGCGCAACTCAATCCCACGGTGGGAGACATCGCGGGGAATGCTGCCAAGGCACGGAACGCGCGTGCGAAGGCGGCAGCGGATGGCGCTGCTCTCGTTGTTCTTTCCGAGCTTTTCCTGTGCGGCTATCCGCCGGAAGACATCGTCCTCAAGCCCTCGTTTCAGACGCGATGCCGCGCAGCTGTCGAAGAGCTTGCGCGCGAGACTGCCGATGGCGGCCCGGCGGTGCTGATCGGAACGCCGTGGGTGGAGGAAGGCAAACTTTATAACGCTGTGGTGCTGCTCGATGCCGGGCGAATCGCGGGGCTGCGCTTCAAGGCCAACCTGCCGAACTACGGCGTGTTCGACGAGAAACGCATCTTCGCGCGAGGCCCGGCGGCTGGGCCTCTGACCATTCGTGGCGTTCGCGTCGGTGTGCCGGTCTGCGAAGACACATGGATGGAAGAGTCGGGGGACTACGAGAACGTTGTCGAATGCCTCGCCGAGACCGGTGCGGAAATCCTGATCGTGCCGAACGGCTCGCCCTACGCGCGCGCCAAGAATGATATCCGCCTATCGATGGCGGTGGGGCGGGTGACCGAAAGCGGCCTGCCATTCGTTTATCTCAATCAGGTCGGCGGCCAGGACGAACTGGTGTTCGACGGCGCGTCGTTCGTGCTCAATGCCGACCGCTCACTCGCGGCGCAGCTTCCTTGTTTCGAGGAAGTGATGACGACGCTGACATGGACGAAAGGCACGAAGGGGTGGACCTGCAAGGGGCCGATCTCGCCGCTGATCGAGGGCGACCGCGCGGATTACGCCGCCTGCGTACTCGGTTTGCGCGACTATGTAAGCAAGAACGGCTTTCCCGGCGTGCTGCTCGGCGTTTCGGGCGGTATCGATTCGGCTCTTTGCCTTGCCATCGCGGTTGATGCGATCGGGGTTGAGCGCGTGCGCGGCGTGATGCTGCCGTTCCGTTTCACGGCGAAGGAATCGATCGAGGATGCGGCGCGGATCGCGCGCGGGCTTGGCATCCGCTACGAGGTGCTGCCGATTGCAGCGGCGGTGAACGGGTTCGAAGACATCCTGAAGGATGTCTTCAAGGGCAAGCCGCGCGATGTCACGGAGGAGAACCTGCAGGCGCGCACCCGCGGCGTGCTTTTGATGGCGATCTCCAATAAGTTCGGCGACATGCTGGTGACGACCGGCAACAAATCCGAAATGTCGGTCGGCTACGCGACGCTTTATGGCGACATGAACGGCGGCTTCAATCCGATCAAGGACATCTACAAGACCGAGGTGTTTCGGCTCTCCTCGCTGCGCAATTCGTGGAAACCGGAAGGTGCGCTTGGCCCTTCGGGGAAGGTTATTCCGGTCAGCATCATCGCGCGCCCGCCGACGGCAGAATTGCGCGAAAACCAGACCGATCAGGACTCGCTGCCGCCTTACGACATTCTCGACGCCATTCTGGAACGGCTCGTCGAACATGATATGTCGGCCGCCGAGATCGTGGAGGAGGGCTTCGACCGCGATACGGTGCTACGCATCGACCGGCTGCTCAATCTCGCCGAGTACAAGCGGCGGCAGGCCGCGCCGGGCGTGAAGGTCACGCGCAAGAGCTTTGGCCGCGACCGCCGCTATCCGATCACCAACCGCTTTCGTGACAATGGCGATCATGGCCCCGAACCAGACTATGCGCTGGTGAGCCGCTCGCGCCGGGACACGACCGAGGTTTTCGACGGCTGAAGGTACGCCTGCCGTTAGGGCACTTTACGTTTTGATGGAAACGAAGCTCGTCATTGCCGGGCGTGAACGTTCTTGTGACCTGGCAATCCATCTTCTTGAAGGGACTCTTTTTCAGATGGATCAGCGGATCAAGTCCGCGCATGACGATTTTGCGTAGGCCTAAGCTGCGCTAGTGATTGTTCGGAATGAACGTCGGCCCAACCGAGCGGATCTTGCCCGGGTCGGTATTTGCCTCTGGAGCCGGTTCTGCCGGAGCCGAAGTCTGGGGCGCCGCAGTGTGTTTCGCGGGAGCACTGCGTGGCGGCTGTGACATCCGCTTGGCGCGATCCTCGGTCACCGTGATGTCGCCTTGCTCCGCGCCGCTCGACGTATCGATACTCTTGAGCGCGTCGGCCCAGCTCTGTCCTGGTGCGCGGCAACTGCACGTCTTGTCGTACTGGGTACGGAAGCGGAAGGCGTTCGGCGAATGCGAGTAGGACTGACCGTTGATCGAAACGGCCTGCGCGATGTCCTCGCCCGGATTGTGATAGGTGTAGAGCGTGACCTGCGCGTTCGGACACAGGCTCTTGCAGGTGCGTTCGTCATCGGCGAAGCGGCTTGGCACGGTTGCAAATGAAATCGGGAAATAGGAGCCGTCACAGCTTTTGACGCACACCGTCCGGTAGGTGCCGGATTGCGCTGCGTTCGGATCGACGACGCCATTATTGTCATTGTCGGACGGGCCGCCGCCGAACAGGTTGCTCAGGAAGTTTCCGGAGCGCGCCATGTTGGCGTATTGCGGACCGCAATTGTTCTGTGCCAGCGCGAGGATCACCGAGCGCCGCTGCGGGTCGTCGGCTCCATTTGCTGAACCTGCACGCAGACGCTCCAAGCTGGAGGTAATCTGGTCGAGGTTCTGGCGCATCTGCTGGATCTGATTGTTGATCGGGCCACATTGCGCGGAGCGGCCATTGAACAGCGAGAAGAAGCCGGAACTGTCGCAACCCTGATCGCGGGCTCGCGCCTGAACGCGCTCCAGTTCGGCCTGCTGGCGGCCCGCTGCATCCTCATAGCGCCGGATTTGCTCGGCCTTGCCGGCATCACCGCCGCCATGGCTGCGATCGACCGCGGCAAGCTGGCCCTCAAGGCGCTGGCACATTGGACTGCCCTGGCCGCCGCCTGGCGCAAAATTCTGGGCAAAGGCGGGGACCGACAACCCTGCGATAGCAAGGGCAGCCAGCGTCGGCAGGGATCGAGCGAGTATCGCCAAGGACTTATCCGGGAAAGCAGCCGCAGCCGCGGCCAATGCGGGGTTGCATAGCCGTTTCAGGGGGCAAGGTCACGCCGATTTCTGGGCGCTCTCAAGGCAGGCCGGGATGTCCGGGTGGCGCAGACAGGTGAAGCCGCGATTACCGCTGGCAGGTGATGGCAACGTAGCTGCCGCCATGCAGCGCCGGGCTACCGGCAGAAGCCGGAATGGCACCGGTGATGTCGTCGTTCTCGACGCGGTGGTAGGAACTCGCCCGCGCAAATTGATGAGATTCGCAATACATCCGCGCCGCGGAAGCACCACAGCTCGCGCCATCGGCAAGACATTCGTCGATGCCGTAGCCGTCCGGCTGGTTGGCCAGAATGAAAACCCGGCTGTCGGCAAAAGCGGGGGAGGACATCAAAAGGGCGGCGCACAACACAGCCGCGGAACTCAATCGCATGGAAGCACCAAGCCGGAAATCACGAGAGTGCCACCAATAGAACCAAAACATTAACAATGATTAATTAACGGGCAACGGCCGTTGTGCTGGTGCGGGACGCGCCGAGGGGGCGTCAGGCCGGAGCGTTAGCGTTATCGGACGGCAGAGTCCAGACTGCCCCTTGACGAGGCGCATGGGGCTGGCCATTGTGCCGGCCATGCACGGTTCGTCCTCGTTTTTCGGCATTTGCCGCGAGATTATTAGCTAGCGATTCGCTGGCTGGAGCCGTCTTTTCTCACATCGAGATCACCTGACGCCCGGCCACGAGTGTGGTGGTTCGCGTGTCCGCATCATGTCGGCGGCCGGCTCATTTGCGGACGCGCGAATTCGGACACCAAGGCAAGGGAATTATGTCTATGGAGCTGAGGCTCTACGATACGCTGACGAAGGACAAGCGTGCCTTCGTACCGCTCGATCCTCGCAACGTGCGGATGTACGTCTGTGGGCCGACGGTCTACGACTTCGCCCATATCGGCAATGCGCGCCCCGTCATCGTGTTCGACGTGCTGTTTCGCCTGCTGCGGCACATCTACGGCGAGGCGCATGTCACCTACGTCCGCAACATCACCGACGTCGACGACAAGATCAACGACCGCGCGCTGCGCGATTATCCCGGCCTGCCGCTGAACGAGGCGATCCGCAAGGTCACCGAAAAGACCGCGATGCAGTTTCATGCCGACGTTGCCGCACTCGGTTGCCTGAAGCCGACGCATCAACCGCGCGCGACCGATTTCGTGCTGCCGCGCGCCGACGGCAAGGCCGACATGGTGACGCTGATCAAGCAATTGATCGCGCGCGGCCATGCCTATGAGGCGAACGGCGAGGTGCTGTTCGACACCGCATCGATGCCGGATTACGGCAAGCTCTCCGGCCGCAGGCTCGAGGATCAGCAGGCCGGCGCGCGTATCGCAGTGGACGCGCACAAGAAAAATCCGGCCGACTTCGTGCTGTGGAAGCAGTCTTCAGCCGACGAGCCGGGCTGGGACAGCCCGTGGGGCCGGGGACGCCCCGGCTGGCACATCGAATGCTCGGCGATGAGCGCGGCCTATTTGGGCGACGTATTCGACATTCATGGCGGTGGTCTCGACCTGATCTTCCCGCATCATGAGAACGAGATTGCGCAATCGCGCTGCGCCCACGGCACGCATGCGATGGCGAACTACTGGCTGCACAACGGCTTCCTGCAGGTCGAAGGCGAGAAGATGTCGAAGTCGCTCGGCAATTTCGTCACGATCAATGAGTTGCTGAAGGATTGGCCGGGCGAGGTCGTGCGCCTCAACATGCTCAAGACCCATTATCGTTCGCCGATCGACTGGACGGTCAAGGGGCTGGAGGAGAGCGCGAAGGTTCTGGACGATTGGTACGCGACCGCAGACGACAGGACGGGAAGCGAGCCGGCGAGCGTCGTGCTTGAAACCCTTGCCGATGATCTCAACACCGCGCAGACCGTTGCGGCGCTGCATGGCTTACGTAGTCAGGCGGAAAAGGGCGGCGAAGCGCAGCGCGACGAATTTGCCGCTTCCCTGCGGCTGTTGGGGTTCCTCGCTGAGACGCGAGCGGATTGGGATGCTCGCAAAAGGGAAGCGAGCGGCGTTGATGCCGCACAGGTGGGCGCGTTGATCGCCGATCGCACCGCCGCCCGCGCGCGCAAGGACTGGAAGGAATCCGACCGCATCCGCGACGAACTCGCGGCCATGGGCGTTGCCATCAAGGATTCCAAGGAAGGCACCACATGGGAGATCGCGCGATGATGGCGGCAAACCGACGCGCTGTCATTGCCGGGCTTGACCCGGCAATCCATCTGACCGCGATGGATGCGCGGGGCGAGCCCGCGCATGACGTTCTTTGCAGATCGCATTCGTGTCCGCACCACGGGGATAAAGGGGAGATTGCGCGATGAAGCCGCCGGAGACGCCTTTTCCGCGCCGCTGGCGCTATTATATCGTGCTGAAATGGTGCGTGATCGCGGGTGCGGTCGTACTCGCCCTCAAGCTTCTCGGATATTGGTAATGGCACATGCGCTTCCGAAGGTCGGGCTGCGGCCGTTCCTGCCGGCCGATACGTCGATCCTCGCGGCGATCTTTATCGCCAGCATAGAAGAACTGACGGAGGACAGCTACTCCGAGGCGCAACGCGAGGCGTGGGCTTCGCGCGCCGAGGATGAGACGGCGTTCGGCAAGACGCTCGGCGCGCAACTGACGTTGATCGCAACCATCGCAGGCTCGCCGGTCGGCTTCGCCTCTCTGAGGGGCTCCGATCATCTCGATATGCTGTTCGTGCATCCGGGGGCGGTCCGGCAGGGTGTCGCGAGTGCGCTGTGCAATGCAATCGAAAAGCTGGCGGCGGCGCGTGGCGCAAAGCGCGTCAGCGTCGATGCCAGCGATTCCGCGCATGCGTTTTTCAACGGCCGTGGTTATGTCGGCCAGCGGCGCAATTCGATTTCCATTGGCGACGAATGGCTCGCCAGTACCACCATGACCAAGACACTCGGCGACACACCGCCCGACGATAACCCAAGACTTCAATCATAAGGCTGGCATCATGAGCCGCGAACGACTGTATCTTTTCGACACCACGCTGCGCGACGGCGCGCAGACCAGCGGTGTGGACTTCACGCTGCACGACAAGCGGCTGATCGCACAGATGCTCGACGATCTCGGTCTCGATTATGTCGAGGGCGGCTATCCGGGCGCGAACCCTGCCGACAGTGAGTTCTTCAGCACGCATCCGAAATTTGCTCACGCGAAGTTCACCGCCTTTGGCATGGTTCGCCGCGCGGGCCGCTCGGCGTCGAATGACCCCGGTTTCGTGGGTGTGCTGGAGGCGAAGGCGGATGCGTTCTGCCTCGTCGCGAAGGCCTCCGCCTATCAGGTCCGGGTCGCGCTCGAAACGACCAAGGAGGAAAACATTGCATCGATCCGCGACAGCGTGAGTGCGGCGGCAAGGAAAGGCGGCGAGGCGATGCTGGATTGCGAGCATTTCTTCGATGGCTACAAGGAAGATCCGGAGTTCGCGCTGGCCTGCGCCAAGGCAGCCTATGACTCCGGTGCGCGCTGGGTGGTGCTGTGCGACACCAATGGCGGCACGATGCCGGATGAGGTCGAAAAGATTGTCGGCGAGGTGACGAAGCATATCCCCGGCGGCCATCTCGGCATTCACGCGCACGACGATACCGGGCAGGCGGTGGCGAATACACTCGCAGCGGTGCGCGCAGGTGCCCGCCAGATTCAGGGTACGCTGAACGGCCTCGGCGAGCGGTGCGGCAACGCCAATCTGTGTTCGCTGATCCCGACGCTAAAATTGAAGCAGCCGTTCACCGATCTGTTTGAGATCGGCGTGTCGGATGCAAAACTCGCGACGCTGACGCAGGTCTCGCGCGCGCTTGACGATATCCTGAACCGTGTGCCCGACAAGCATGCGCCGTATGTTGGCGAAAGCGCGTTCGTTACCAAGACCGGCATTCACGCTTCGGCGGTTTTGAAAGACCCGCACACCTATGAGCACATTGCGCCGGAAGCGGTCGGCAATCGCCGTCAGGTTCTGGTGTCGGACCAGGCGGGGCGTTCGAATGTGCTGGCCGCGCTGGAGCGCGCCAGCATCGCCTTCGACAAAAACGATCCAAAGGTCACGCGTCTCGTCGAGGAGATGAAGGAGCGGGAAGCGGGAGGCTATGCCTACGAATCTGCCGATGCGTCGTTTGAGTTGCTGGCGCGCCGCACGCTCGGCCATGTACCGGATTACTTCCGCGTCGTGCAGTTCGATGTCAATGTCGAGCAGCGCTCCAACGGACAGGGGCCGAGCACGGTCGCGCTGGCGGTGGTGAAGGTGGAGGTCGCCGGTGATGTGCTGATCTCGGCGGCGGAGGGCAATGGCCCTGTCAATGCGCTCGATGTCGCGCTGCGCAAGGATCTCGGCAAGTATCAGAAATACATCGACGGGCTGAAGCTGACCGACTACCGCGTGCGTATCCTCAATGGCGGCACGGAGGCGGTGACCCGCGTGCTGGTGGAGAGCGAGGACGAGGACGGTATGCGCTGGACCACCATCGGCGTGTCGTCCAACGTCATCGATGCCTCGTTCCAGGCGTTGATGGATTCGCTCACCTACAAGCTGGTGAAGGCCGGCGCGCCGGCCTGATGGTTGTGATCGGAGAGGTGTCTTCGGGGATTACATCTGCGCCGTGACGGCTTCCGGCCGCATCGGTTTGGCCTGTGCGTTTTCGGCTGCGGCTTGCAGCTTCGGTACGATATCCTCGACACGGTTGGCGGTGAGGAAGTTCACCGCCAGTCCCTGACGGATGAATTCCTTCTGGCGCATATGCGAGAGCAGCGACAGCAGCGGCTCCCAGAAATTGGCGATATTGGCCAGCAGCACCGGCTTGGCGTGGCGACCGAGCTGCGCCCATGTCATCTGCTCGACCAGCTCCTCCAGTGTGCCGATGCCGCCGGGCAGCGCGACGAAGGCGTCCGAGCGCTCGAACATCAGCTGTTTTCGCTCATGCATGTTCTCGGTGACGATCAGTTCCTGCGCGCGCTGCAACGCATTCTCGCGAGCGGTCAGGAAGTCCGGAATAATGCCGGTGACCTTGCCGCCATGGTCGAGGACGCCATTGGCGATCGCTCCCATCAGGCCGATGGAGCCGCCGCCATAGACAAGGCCGATGCCTGCCTCGGCAAAGGCTTTGCCGAGGTCACTCGCGGCTTGCATGAATTGGGGGTCTGTACCTGGGCCGGAACCGCAATAAACGCAGACAGTCTTAATAAGATTGGTCTTGGTCATCGACTCGATGTGGCATTGCCTCGTGATGCCGTCAAGACGAGCCCCGGACGCGGCGAAAAGCCCGTTCTGTGCGGCGCTGAGGCAAAAAACACCCCAACCAGGTGCGGAACCGCCTGTGGCTTCCTATATGGCGTGTATATTGCCGAATCAGAGCCCGGCGCGAGGCCTTTGCCCTGACGCTGCAGGATGATGAATGACCGCCCCTGATACGTCTGCCGATCAAAACCGCCCCGCCCGGGCGGCGACAAGCGCCTCGCTGACCGCGACGCTGGTGCAGCTCTGGCCGTACATCTGGCCGGGAGAGCGCGCCGATCTGAAAATGCGCGTGGTCTGGTCGATGGTGCTTCTGGTGATCGCCAAGGCGCTCACCATGATCGTGCCGTTCACCTTCAAATGGGCGATCGACGCGCTGAACGGGCAGGGCAGCGCCCCGGTTGCGCCGTCTAGCTGGGCGATGTGGCTGTTCGCCTCGCCGGTCATTCTGACGCTGAGCTACGGCATCACCCGCATCCTGATGGCGGTGTTCACGCAATGGCGTGATGGCATCTTCGCCAAGGTCGCGATGCATGCGGTGCGCAAGCTTGCGTATCTCACCTTCGTGCACATGCATGAATTGTCGCTGCGCTTTCATCTCCAACGCAAGACCGGCGGGCTGACGCGCGTTCTGGAGCGCGGGCGTACCGGCATCGAGACCATCGTGCGGCTCGCCGTGCAGCAACTGGCGCCGACCGTCGTCGAACTGGCGATGATGATGGGCGTGTTGCTGTATCAGTTCGACTGGCGCTACGTGCTGGTCACGGTCGGAACCGTGCTGGCCTATATGTGGTTCACCTATGTCGCGACCGAATGGCGGATCGATATCCGCCGCCGCATGAACGAGTCCGACACCGAAGCCAACACCAAGGCCATCGATTCGCTGCTCAACTACGAGACGGTGAAATATTTCGGCGCGGAGACGCGCGAGGCGCAACGCTACGACGTTTCGATGGAGCGCTATGAGCGCGCCAGCGTGAAGACCTACACTTCGCTCGCGTGGCTCAATATCGGGCAGGCGGTGATTTTCGCGTTCGGCATTACCGCGACGATGGTGATGTGCGCCATCGGTATCCATAATGGCACCCAGAGCGTCGGTGATTTCGTCATGATCAACGCCATGATGATCCAGCTCTATCAGCCGCTGAATTTCATGGGATTCGTCTATCGCGAGATCAAGCAGGCGATCATCGACATCGAGATGATGTTCGGCGTGCTGATCCGTAATCCGGAGGTCAAGGACAGGCCCGGTGCGAAGCCGCTCCAGGTCACGTCCGGCACGGTGCGTTTCGAGGATGTGCATTTCCATTACGACCCCGATCGCGAAATTCTCAAAGGCATCACGTTCGAGGTGCCGGCTGGCAAGACCGTTGCAATCGTCGGCCCGTCGGGCGCGGGCAAGTCGACGATTTCGCGGCTCTTGTTCCGCCTTTACGATCTCAGCAGCGGACGCATCACGATCGATGGCCAGGACATCCGCGATGTGCAGCAGACGTCGCTGCGTGCGGCAATCGGCATGGTGCCGCAGGATACCGTGCTGTTCAACGACACCATCCGCTACAACATCCGTTATGGCCGCTGGGACGCGAGCGATGCCGATGTCGAGGCAGCCGCGCAGATGGCGCAGATCGATGGCTTCATCCGCATGTCGCCGTACGGCTATGAGACGGAAGTTGGCGAGCGCGGGTTGAAACTTTCGGGTGGCGAGAAACAGCGCGTCGCGATCGCGCGCACTATTCTCAAGGGACCGCCGATTCTTGTTCTGGACGAGGCAACCTCCGCGCTCGACAGCCATACCGAGCAGGAGATTCAGGATGAGCTGGAAAAGGTGTCGCGCAATCGCACCTCGCTGGTGATCGCACACCGCCTGTCCACGATCGTCAGTGCCGACGAGATTATCGTGCTTGAACGCGGACGTATTGCCGAGCGCGGCACGCACATGCAGTTGCTTGCGGCAGACGGCCTGTACGCCAGCATGTGGAACAGGCAGCGCGAAGCTGATGAGGCGCGCGAGAAGCTTGCCCAATTCGGCAATGACGAATTGGCCGAGAAGGACGGGCAGGCCGAGGATGCTTCGCCCGCGCGGGATGCCGCGGAGTAGGCGGCATCAGATCGAACGGGCAGGCGCTTTTCCGAGACTTTTCCTGGCGCACACCCTAGAATGAGCGAAGATTCCCTTTCTCTCGCCGAAGCGGGATAGTCACCGGCGTTGCCGGACCACTCATTTTCACCGCTGTAAGGCGGATATCCTTCGGAGCCCCATGTCGATCGCCAATTCCATCCGCGCGCAAATCCCGCCGATCCATCAGGAGGGATATCCTTTCATCGGCGGTTTCGCGCTGGCGAGCCTGATCCTGTTCTGGCTGTGGACGCCGCTCGGCTGGATCGGTGTGGTGCTGACGATCTGGTGCGCGCTGTTCTTCCGCGATCCCGTCCGCACCACGCCGGTGCGGGAAGGCCTCGTCGTTGCACCCGCGGATGGCCGGGTGTCGATGGTGCAGCCGGTGGTGCCACCCGCCGAACTCGGCCTCGGCGACAAGCCGTTGATGCGGATTTCCATCTTCATGAGCGTGTTCAACTGTCATGTGAACCGCAGCCCGGTGGCAGGCCGGATTGAACGTATCGCCTATCGCCCCGGCAAGTTCATCAACGCCGAGCTCGACAAGGCGAGCGAGGACAATGAGCGCAACTCGCTGGTGATCGCGACACCGGCCGGGCGGATCGGCGTCATCCAGATCGCGGGACTTGTTGCGCGCCGCATCGTTTCCTTCGTGCGCGAGGGCGAGAGCCTCGCGGCGGGGCAGCGTTTCGGCCTGATCCGGTTTGGCTCGCGGCTCGATGTTTTTCTGCCCGACGGAGCCAAGCCGCTGGTGGCGGTGGGGCAGACAGCCGTGGCGGGAGAAACCGTGCTGGCCGATTTCCAGATCGGTGATGGCGGCCGGGTTTACCGCACGGATTAACCTTTTGCGCCATGCGATGGCGGGAGAGCCGCAACCCGGAACACGGCTTTAAGTCATGTTGGCGGAGCTTGGCATTCCCAATATAAAGGGTTCATGAGCATGCATCCTCGTTCTGACAGGTCTGATATGCAACGCCGCCGGTTCGGCTCGATCCCGGTGCGGGTGCTGGTCCCCAATGTCATCACGCTTCTCGCGCTGTGCGCGGGCTTGTCCGCGATCCGGATGTCGATCGAGGGGCGCAATGAGCTGGCGCTCGGCGCGATCGTGTTCGCGGCCATTCTCGATGGCATCGACGGCCGCGTGGCGCGGATGATCAAGGGGCAATCCCGTTTTGGAGCCGAGCTCGACAGTCTCGCCGATTTCGTGAATTTCGGCGTGACCCCGGCGCTGATCCTGTATTTCTGGCAGTTGCACGAGTTCAACAATGTCGGCTGGATCGCCGCGATGATTTTCGCGATCAGCAGCTGTTTGCGGCTTGCACGCTTCAATACGCAGATCGACCAGCCGAGCGATCTGCCGTTCGCAGCGAATTATTTCACCGGCGTGCCGGCGCCGCTGGGCGCGCTCTGTGTGCTTTTGCCGATGTATCTGGTGCTGGTCGGTTTGCCGCAACTGCCGACAACGATCATTCTGATATTCACGCTGACCATGGCGTTCCTGATGGTGTCGCGGCTGCCGGTTTACTCCGGCAAGAAACTCGGCGCCCGCGTGTCGCCGGACGCGGCGGTGCCGCTGGTGATCTTCGCGGTTTTGTTTATCGCCGTGCTTATCAGCTATCCATGGTACGTGCTGAGTGTCGGGTCGCTGATTTATCTCACTGCGCTCCCCATCAGCTGGGCGGCCTTCCGCAAGCAGGAACGCGCCTTCCGCGCGCAGCGTGCCGGGCAGGAGGCTGCTGTGGCGACCGCGCCGGAGCCGGTGTTTACGCCGCCGTCGGATTCAGAAGCTTCTGATCGGCCGCCGCGACTGAACTGATCCTGCCCGTTGATGTGCGGGCGGTGTACCCACGCGCCCACCGACGCAACTCTACGAGCTTGCGACGTGGTTGCCGTCCGCTGGAAGGCTTTGCTGGCTTCCTTGAGTATAGCGTCATCAGTCTTGGCGGCCTGACTGGCGGCAAGTTCACACGGGCTTGAGCTGGGGCGGGCTTGAGCTGGAGTGGCCTGTGATGAGATGAGATTGCTGATAGCGGCATTCCAATCTCGTCGACCGATCGTTCCGGGGCTGCGCCCGGGATGTTTTCAAAATATTAACCATGCTGACGCCGGAGCGTGTGCGGGAAGGCTTGTTGCGCACCGCGCGAAGCCTTTTGTTCCCGCGTTTGGTCGTGCTTTACGCGAATTTAATTGCACCGACGCTACGGTTCAGCATGCGGCTCAGAATGGCCGTTGTGCGCGTCGGAGTACTTCATGGATATTACCACTAGCATCGGCCTGGTCGCCGGCAGCATCGTTATTGTCGCGCTGGTGCTGACAGGTGGCGACCTGCACATGTTCATCAGCGAACATGCGATGATTATCATTTTCGGTGGTTCGATTTCCGCGACGCTGATCCGCTTTCCGCTGGTTTCAATCCTGCATGGCCTGCCGCTGGGTGCGAAATACGCCTTCACCATGAGCCGCACCACCGCGCGCGGCCTGGTCGATGAACTCGCCGGCATCGCCGAAATCGCCCGCAAGCAGGGTCCGGTCGGGCTCGAAAAGGTGGAGACGCCCGACCCGTTTCTGGCCAAGGGTATCCGTTATGTTGCCGACGGCTACGACATGGATTTCATCCGTGACAGCCTCGAGCGTGACCGCGACAATTTTCTGATGCACCTCGACGAGGGCAGCAAGATCTATCGCGCGGTGGGCGATTGCGCACCGGCGTTCGGCATGGTCGGCACCCTGATCGGCATGGTGCAGATGTTTGCCAACATGACCGACCCGTCCAAGCTTGGTCCCTATATGGCGACGGCGCTGCTCGCGACCCTTTACGGCGCAGTGGTTGCGAACCTGTTCTGTCTGCCGATCGCCGACAAGCTGCACGGCAAGCTGCTGGATGAAGAGACCAATCGCACCATCATCATCGACGGCATTCTCATGATCCGCGACGCCAAGAGCCCGACTCTGGTGCGCGAAATGCTGCTCGCTTACCTGCCGGAAAAACATCGGCACGAAGCTGGCGAGCCGGTGCCCGCGTAAGCGGCGCCTGCGCGGGGCAGGAACAGCACCATGGCCAAGAAAAAACGCGGCGCGGCCCATGCGGGAGGACACGGCTGGTTCGTGACCTTCGCCGATCTGATGGGCCTGATGATGAGCTTTTTCGTCATGCTAGTGGCGTTCTCCAATCAGGACCAGACCAAGCTGAAGATCGTCGCAGGTTCAATGCGTGAGGCTTTCGGCGTGGCCAACGCGCGCTATTCCGGTGTGATCGAAACCGATGGCCTGCCGACGCGGCCAAAGCTGAAGAACGCCGATCATATTCCGCCGGATGAAGCCTCGAATACTCCGTCGCCGGACGAGAAGGACCAGGCCAAGCTCTACGGCGTCCGCATCAAGACCGATCGAGAGTTCGCGCTGGCGTCGGCCTCGCTGCGGCAGGCCCTGCAGGACATGCCGGAAATGACGGAACTGTCCAAGCACATCATGTTCGAGGAGACCAAGCAGGGTCTCAACCTTGAGATTGTCGATCAGGATGGCCGTTCGATGTTCGCGGAAGGCTCACGTGAGCCTTATGAACGCACCCGCATGCTGATCCGCAAGCTTGCGGCGCCGTTGCGGCAGTCGCCGCTGCGGGTGGCGATCGTCGGCCATACCTCGTCGGATTTCACCTCACCACGGCCCGGCTATGATGCCTTCGATCTTTCCGCCGACCGTGCCAATGCGGTGCGTCAGATTCTGGAGCGGGAAGGGTTGCCGAGCACCCATATCTTCTCGGTCTCCGGCAAGGCGGACAGCGAGCCGTTATTCCCCGACGATCCCTCACTGGCTGCCAACCGCCGCGTCACCATTACCCTGATGCGGGAAGATCCCCCATTGCCGCCGGATCTGAAGCCCTGACGGCTTGATCAAGTCGTTGATTCAGCTAAAGCTTAGCCAACTACCATATTACCTTAATGTGAGTTCTTTGCTTGATGCCGTGGGCAGGGGAGCCGAGCGGTGTTATACGGTCGCCGCTGATCGCCCACACAGGCCGCCTGCGGCGAATGATCATCAAGGCTTTTTTCTCATTTCATGACGACTATCGAACCGCCCACCGACCTCCCTCACGAGGCCGCTCCCGCTGACGGCTCCTGGCGCCTGACCATTGGCAGCATCGGCGTGGTATTCGGCGACATCGGCACCTCGCCGCTCTATGCCTTCCGTGAGGCCGCGCATAACGCTGCCGGGGCAGGGGATCTTACCAGGCCCATCGTGCTGGGTGTGTTGTCTCTGGTCCTGTGGGCGCTGTTCATCGTGGTGACGGCGAAGTACGTGCTGCTGCTGCTGCGCGCCGACAATAACGGCGAGGGTGGTACGCTATCCCTGATGGCGCTCGGCCAGCGCGCGCTCGGCCGCCGGGCTTGGGTGCTACTCGCGCTCGGCGTCGTCGGAGCAGCAATGTTCCTCGGCGATTCGATGATCACGCCGGCGATCTCGGTTCTGTCGGCGGTTGAAGGCCTGAAACTCGCCGCGCCTGAATTTGAACATTACGTGGTGCCGCTGACGGTTCTGATCCTCGTGATCCTGTTCGCCGTGCAGAGCAGCGGCACGCAGCGGATCGCGGCGGCGTTCGGCCCGGTGATGATCTTGTGGTTTACCGCGCTAGCTGCGCTCGGCGCGTACCATATCGCCGATGATCTGACGGTGCTCGCCGCCATCAACCCTTATTATGGGGTGTCGTTCATGCTCACGCATGGCGAGATCAGCCTCGTGACGCTCGGCGCCGTCTTCCTCTGCGTCACGGGCGGCGAAGCATTATACGCGGATCTGGGTCATTTCGGACGCAAATCGATTCAGTCGGCATGGCTGTTTTTTGTGTTGCCTGCGCTGCTCATCAATTATTTCGGGCAGGGCGCGATGTTGCTCGCCCACCCTGAGGCCATCGACAACACGTTCTACCGCATGGTGCCGCAGTTCCTGCTGGTGCCTGCGATCGTTCTGGCGACAGCGGCGACGGTCATCGCCAGCCAGGCCGTGATCACCGGTGCGTATTCGCTCACGCGCCAGGCGATTCAGCTTGGTCTGCTGCCGCGTTTTGAGGTCCGCTATACCTCGGAGGCCCATGCCGGGCAGATTTACCTGCCGCGCGTCAATACCCTGTTGCTGATCGGCGTCCTGCTGCTGGTTGGCCTGTTCCGCACATCGAGCGGTCTTGCTTCAGCCTACGGCATCGCCGTGTCCACGACCATGGTCGCGGACGGCATTATGGGCTTCATCGTGGTTTGGAAGTTATGGAATTGGCGAGCGGCAACGGCGGCGGCGCTGATTGCGCCGCTCGTTTTCGTCGACACCAGTTTCTTCATTGCAAATCTGTTGAAGTTGTTTGAAGGCGCGTGGGTGCCGCTGCTGTTCGGGCTCTGTCTTGTCGTGATGATCTGGACCTGGCGCCGCGGCACTCAAATCCTGTTGCACAAGACGCGCCGCACGGAAGTGCCGTTGCGCGATCTCATCAAGAGCCTCGAAAAGCGCCCGCCGCATGTCGTGAAGGGCACGGCGGTATTCCTCACCAGCGATCCGGAGTTTGTACCGACGGCGCTCCTGCATAATCTGAAGCACAACAAGGTGCTGCACGAGCACAACGTCATCCTCACCATCCGCACCGCGACGACGCCGCGCGTCGACCCGATCGACCGCGTCGAATACGAGGGCATCAGCGAGAAATTCTCCATCGTGCGGCTGAACTTCGGTTTCATGGAATCGCCGAACGTGCCGAAAGCACTGGCGATCGCGCGCAAACTCGGCTGGCAGTTCGATATCATGGCGACATCGTTCTTCGTGTCGCGCCGCTCATTGAAGCCGGCCGCGCAATCCAGCATGCCGCTGTGGCAGGACCATCTGTTCATCGCGATGAGCAAGTCGGCCAATGACGCGACCGACTATTTCCAGATTCCAACCGGTCGCGTTGTCGAGGTCGGAACGCAGGTCACCATATAATAATGTTTCAAATATCGCCTTTTTTGACCATCCGGATGGCTTGATCTCTCTGAGACCCCAGCGTATAGGGCTGGCCGTTTTCGCCGCTGCTCGGCGCTGAGGCACCTTTTCCATGACAAGTGACATATCGGTCTCCGCCGTGGAAACCCCGGCGGCGGAGGATCATGGGCAGGCGCACTCCACGGAGTCTTTCAAGGCGCTGATGCTGGGTTCGATCGGCGTCGTCTACGGTGATATCGGCACCTCGCCGCTCTATGCCTTCCGCGAAGCGATCAACGCGGCGGCGGGGTCGGCCCCCGTCCATCCCGGCATCGTGCTGGGCGTGCTGTCGCTGATTCTGTGGACGCTGGTCGTGGTGGTGACGCTGAAATACGTCGTCATTCTTCTGCGCGCCGACAACAACGGGGAAGGCGGCACGCTTGCACTGATGGCGCTGGCGCAACGCGCGCTCGGCACCGCCGGTGGCGGACTGATCCTGCTCGGCATCATCAGTGGCGCGTTGTTCTATGGTGACGCCGTCATTACCCCGGCACTGTCGGTGCTCTCCGCGGTCGAAGGCATGAAACTCGCGACTGAATCGTTCGAGCCCTACATTGTGCCGCTCACGGTCATCATTCTCGCCGCGCTGTTCGCGGTGCAGTCGCGCGGCACCGCGCGGGTCGCCGCTTTTTTCGGCCCCCTGATGTGTCTCTGGTTCGTGGTGATCGGCATTGCTGCGATCCCGCCGATTGTGCACCAGCCGCAGGTCTTTCTCGCGCTCAACCCGCTGCTCGCGCTCGAATTCCTGCTGGAGCATGGCGTGATCGGTCTCGTCACGCTTGGCGCGGTGTTCCTCGCCGTGACCGGCGCGGAAGCGCTTTATGCGGACCTTGGCCATTTCGGCAAGTCGCCGATCCGGCTCACCTGGCTTGCGATCGTGCTGCCGTCGCTGGCATTGAACTATCTCGGGCAGGCGGCGATGGTGTTGCACAATCCGGCTGCTGTGCAGAATCCGTTCTTCCTGATGTTTCCGGATTGGGCGCTGGTCCCGATGGTCGTGCTTGCCACGGTGGCGACCGTGATCGCGAGCCAGGCCGTCATCACCGGCGCGTATTCATTGACCCGGCAGGCGGTGCAACTCGGGCTGCTGCCCAGGTTCGAGATTCGTCACACCTCGGAGACCCATGCCGGGCAGATCTATATTCCGCGCCTCAATCGCCTGCTGTTCATCGCCGTGCTGCTGCTGGTGGTCCTGTTCCGGTCATCGAGCGCCTTGGCGTCCGCCTATGGCATCGCGGTGACGGGAACCATGGTCGTGACCGGCATGATGGGATTCATCGTGATCTGGCGAGTCTGGAAATGGAGCCCGTTCGCAGCAGGCTTGCTGATGGCGCCGTTCCTGCTGTTCGACCTGACGTTCCTCGTGGCCAACCTTCTCAAGGTGTTCGAGGGCGGCTGGGTGCCGCTGGCGATCGGCGGCGCCGTGATGCTGATGATGTATACATGGCGCAAGGGCAGCAAGGTCCTGTTCGAGAAATCCCACAAGCAGGAGATCCCGCTGGAAGACCTTGTGAGGATGCTGGAGAAAAAGCCGCCACAGCGCGTTCCCGGCACAGCGGTATTCCTGACAAGCAACGCGACGTTGGCACCGACAGCGCTGATGCACAGCCTCAAGCACTACAAGGTGCTGCACCAGAAGAACGTCATTCTTACGGTCGAGGTCGCGCGCACACCGCGCGTTCATCTGGATGAGCGCGTGCGGATAGAGCAGATCGGCGACACATTCGCCCGTGTCACGCTGCGCTTCGGCTTCATGGAATCGCCAAACGTGCCGAAAGCGCTGGCGATCGCGCGCAAGCTCGGCTGGCAGTTCGACATCATGGCGACGTCGTTCTTCCTGTCGCGTCGCTTGCTCAAGGTGGCGGCTCAGTCCAGCATGCCATTGTGGCAGGACCGTCTGTTCATCGCGATGAGCCGCTCGGCGAACGATGCGACCGACCATTTCCAGATCCCGACCGGCCGCGTGGTCGAAATCGGAACACAGGTCGCCATCTGAGAGGCCGCGCAAACCCGAGCTCGACGCTCTTGATTTTGAGGTCGCAAAGGGGGAGTTTGCGCGAGCTCATTTTGCAGCGGAGGCTTCCTTGTCCGATACCAATACAGTGCACGACCTGACCCCTGAGGAGGTCGCCAAGGGCCTTGTTGAGGGGCGTTATCTGCTGATCGACGTGCGTGAGCCCAACGAGATCGCAGCGGAAGCCTACCCAGAGGGCGTGACGATGCCGCTCTCGGCTTTTGACCCGGCGGCATTGCCCGATCCCGAAGGCAGGACGGTGGTGTTTGCCTGTCGCTCCGGCAAGCGTTCGGTGACGGCCTCGCGCGCGGCGCAGGCTGCCGGCAAGCCGTACAATTTCCATCTCGCGGGCGGGATGATCGGTTGGAAGGCTGCGGGCCTTCCGACCAAGGCGGGCGGCTAGCAACAGGCGCGATTGCGGTTAAGGCAGTCGTTCTCGATTTGCGGGCGATATGGGCACGATTTTCTCCGATCTTCCGGTGACGATTTTCGAGGTGATGTCGCAGCTCGCGCGCGACCACGACGCCATCAACCTGGGGCAAGGCTTTCCCGAGGCGCCGGGGCCGGAGGATCTTCGCCGCAAGGCCGCTGACGCGGTGCTGAACGGCTACAACCAGTATCCCTCGATGATGGGCCTGCCGGAGTTGCGGCGGGCGATTGCTGGCCACTACGCGCACTGGCATGGCGTCGCGTTCGATCCGATGAGCGAGGTGATGGTGACCTCGGGCGCGACCGAGGCGCTTGCGGGGGCGATCCTCGGTCTCATCAGTGCGGGCGACGAGGTTGTGGTGTTTCAGCCGTTCTATGACGCCTATGTGCCGCTGATCCGGCGCGCGGGCGGCATCCCGCGCTTCGTGCGCCTTGAACCGCCGCATTGGCGTCTGACCGAGGAGGCGCTGCGCGCGGCGTTCACGCCGAAGACGAAATTCGTGATCTTCAACAATCCGCTCAACCCGGCGGCCGTGGTGTATCCGCGCGACGACCTCGAATTGCTGGCGAGGTTCTGTCAGGAGTTTGATGCGGTCGCGATCTGCGACGAGGTGTGGGAGCACATCGTGTTCGATAACCGCGCGCATGTCCCGCTGATCGCGATTCCCGGGATGCGCGAGCGCACGGTGAAGATCGGCTCGGCGGGCAAGATTTTCGCGCTCACTGGCTGGAAGGTCGGCTTCGTCTGCGCCGCGCCAAATCTGTTGCGCGTGCTGGCGAAAGCGCACCAGTTTCTCGCCTTCACCACCGCACCGAATCTGCAGGTGGCGGTGGCCTACGGGCTCAGCAAACCCGATGGCTTCTTCAATGAGATGCGGCGCGATCTGCAATGCAGCCGCGATCGGCTGACAGATGGGCTGAAGTCGATCGGCTTTCCGGTGCTGGCCTCGCAGGGGACGTACTTCCTCAACGTCGATCTGGCGCCGCTTAAGCTTAATGAGGCCGACGAGGATTTCTGCAAGCGTGTTGTAGCCGAACACAAGGTCGCGGCGATTCCGGTGTCGCCGTTCTACGAAACTGATCCGGTGCGTTCGGTGGTGCGGCTTTGCTTTGCCAAATCAGATGCGACCATCGATACGGCGCTGGAGCGGCTGTCGCGCGTGTTGCGGCGTTAAGGGGGCAGCGATGAAAATTGCAAAAGCCTTGCTTGTGGCTGTGGCGGCGATGGGCCTGTCGTCCGCGCAGGCGGCCGGGCGCGTGGTGAACTTCTACAACTGGTCGAGCTACATGGCGCCCGGTGTGCTGGAGGACTTCACCAGGGAGACCGGCATCAAGGTGGTGTACGATACCTTCGATGCCAACGAGACGCTGGAGACGCGGCTGCTCGCAGGGAAGTCCGGCTACGATCTTGTGGTGCCGACGGCGTATTTCCTGCAACGCCAGATTGTCGCCGGTGTATTCCAGAAACTCGACAAGTCGAAACTGCCGAACCTCAAGAATGCCTGGCCCGAGGTGATGAACCATCTCGCGCAATACGATCCCGGCAATATGTATGCGGTCAATTACATGTGGGGCACCACCGGCATCGGCTACAACGTCGCGATGGTGCATAAAATTCTCGGCCCCAATGCCGTGATCGACAGCTGGGATACGATCTTCAACCCCGCGAAGATCGCGAAGTTCAAGGATTGCGGCATCCAGATGCTGGATTCCGCTGATGATATCCTGCCTGCGGCGCTGAACTGGCTTGGCCTCGATCCGAACTCGACGCGGCGCGAGGATCTGGAGAAGGCTGCGGCGGTGGTAGGAAAAATCCGTCCCTATGTGCGCAAATTCCATTCGTCCGAATATCTCAGCGCGCTTGCCACCGGCGAAATCTGCCTCGCCATCGGTTGGTCCGGCGACATCAAGCAGGCGCAGAAGCGGGCGGCCGAATCGAACAACGGCGTTGAGATCGCCTATGCGATCCCGAAGGAAGGCGCGCAGATGTTCTTCGACAATCTTGCGATCCCTTCGGATGCGCAGAATGTCGATGAGGCTTACGCGCTGATCGACTACCTGTATCGCCCGGAGGTCGCGGCGAAGAATTCGAGCTTCCTTGGCTATGCCAGCGGCAACCTTGCCGCGCAGAAGTTTGTCGATCCCAGGGTGCTGAACGACCGCGGCGTCTACCCGGACGAGGCGACGATGAAGCGGCTGTTCATCATCACCGCGCGTGCGCCTGCGATGCAGCGCGCCATCAACCGGCTGTGGACCAAGGTGAAGACGGGGCGGTAGTTCGTACTCTCCGGCGGTGCAATCATTTAAGATTCGTCATGCCCGGGCTTGTCCCGGGTATCCATGTCTTTTCTTTCTGGACGCCAGGACGTGGATGGCCGGAATAAGTCCGGCCATGACGGCGGAGTGTGGAGTGTCGCCGGTGACTGAAACGCGGCCGCTCACCGCCAGCGGCGGTGCAGCCACAGCCATTGCTCGGGATGTTCGCGGACCCAGCCTTCGATCACCGACGTGACGCGCTGCATGGTGCCCTGAATATCGACGTCGCCTGACGCATCGTGCGCGGGCTCGATCCGCTCGGTGAGGTCAACGCGGAAGCGCCGGTCCGGCAGCCGCACCACGCGCACGCCATGGATTGGACAATCGACCCGGCGGACGAGGCGCGCGAGCAGGGGATTGGCCTTCACCTTCCGGCCGAAGAACATGACATCGACGCCGCGCCCGAAGTGCTGGTCCACCAGCATGCCGATGTGAAGCCCACGCTGAAGCATGCCGGCAATTCGGACCGGCGCGTCGTGTGTATTGGCGATCATCTCGCCCATGTTGACGGCGCGGATCGACTGAATCGCGCGGTCGGCGGCGGCGATGTTGGGACGGCGAAACAGTACGGCGGAATCGAGGCCATGCGCTGCGGCGGCAAGTGCTGGCAATTCCCAGTTGCCAAGATGGCTCGCGAAGATCAGCGCACCCTGACCGTCGTTCTTCAGCTCCGCAAAGCGTTCCTGCGTGCCGGGCCCGAACTCGACGGTGTTCTCGTCGGGTGTGGCGTCGTCGTAGTGCCAGATGTGATCGAGATGGGCGAATTCGGCGCCGATGCGGCCGAGATTGTCCCATACACCCTTGAGGATGTCCTCGATCTGCTCGGGCGATTTTTCGGGAAATGCTGCAACGAGATTGGCGTGCGCGACGCGGTGCTCGGGCCACCACGGGCCAACGGTGCGCGTGATCTTTGCGAAGAAGTCGCCGGTCTTCACGGCGTCGAAGTGCCGGGTGGCGCGCAGCAATCCCACCGCCGCCGCGCCGATGGCGGCATTCTTCGCCGCAACGAATTTGTTGCGGAGAATGATCTTCGTGCGAAGGACGAGGTGCGCCATTTACAGCGTGACGATGATCTTGCCGAACACCTGGCGGCTTTCCATCCGCTCCAGTGCTTTCTCCACATTCTCGACCGGGACTTCGGTATCGATCACGGGCTTCATACCCTCAGCCATCTTGTCGAGGCTCTCGGCGATGTTGCGCATGGAAGCTCCGAACGAACCGATGATGCGATATTGCTGCTGGAACAGTTGCATCAGGTTGATCGTGGTGGTGGGGCCGGAGGTCGAGCCGCAGGTGACGAGGCGACCGCCCCGCTTGAGGCACAGCAGCGAGCCGTTGAATGTGTCGGCGCCGACATGCTCGAACACGACATCGACGCCTTTCTTCTTGGTGATCTTGCGCGTCTCGCCCTCGAAACGATCCTTGCGGTAGTTGATGACATAGTCCGCGCCGAGCGCCTTCACACCTTCGATCTTGGCATCGCTGCCGACCGTGGTGATGACGGTGCAGCCGATGGCCTTTGCCATCATGATCGCGACTGTGCCAATGCCGGAGCCACCGGCATGAACAAGGATGGTCTCGCCCGGCTGCAGCTTGGCGTTGTCGAACAGCATATGCTGGACGGTGGAGAAGGCGATCGGCGCGCAGGCGGCGTCGCGCAGGCTGACGCCATCCGGCACCGGAATGACCAGCCGCTCGTCGAGGTTCATCAGTTCGCGGGCGAAGCCGTCGACATGAAAGCCCATGATGCCCGCGACGTTTTCACAAAGGTTGTCGCGGCCTTCCTGGCAGGCCTTGCAAACGCCACAGGTCAGCGCGCCATACATCACGACCTTCTGGCCTGGCTTGAAGCGCGTGGCGTTCTTACCAGTTGAGACGATCTCGCCGGAAGCTTCGGCGCCAACCACAAGCGGCATCTTGCGCTTGGCGAAGGCCATGCCGCGATAGCCCCAGACGTCGATATGGTTGAGCGCGACCGCGCGGACGCGGATTTGCACCTCGTTCTCGGCCGGAGGCGGCGGCGGAGGCAGTTCAGCCACCGTCAACTGGCGGTCGGCAACGAGGGTAAGCGCGCGCATGGGAAGCGTCCTGAAAACAAATCAGCCTTGGGAAGAACTGAGGTATCGCCGCTTGGCGCGGCCGCGTCAACCGGTCAGAAAGACGTTATACGCCAAAGGCTTAAACAGGCTCGCGGGTCAAGATCAGCGACGCGTTCTGGCCGCCGAAGCCGAACGAATTCGACATCACCGCCGTCACCTTGGCGTCGCGGGCCGTGTTCGGCACCACGTCGAACGGGATCGCCGGGTCGGGGACGTCGTAATTGATCGTCGGCGGGATGCGCTGGTGCTCAAGTGTCAGCAGCGAAAACACCGCCTCCACCGCGCCCGCGGCTGACAGCGTATGCCCGACCATCGATTTGTTGGAAGAGACCGGCACCTGTGTCGCGCGTTCGCCGAATACGGTGGAGATGCCGAGATACTCCATCTTGTCGTTTTCCGGCGTGCCGGTGCCGTGGGCGTTGATGTAGTCGATCTGCTCCACGTCCATGCCGGCATCGGCGAGCACCTTGCGCACGCAGCCGATGATCGGCTTGCCGTCGGGGCTCGAGCGGGTGCGGTGAAAGGAATCGGCCAGTTCGCCGCAGCCTGCCAGCACACCGAGAATTTTTGCGCCGCGCGCAGTCGCGGCCTCGTAGCTTTCCAGCACCAGCGCGCCGGCGCCTTCCGCCATCACGAAGCCGTCGCGGTTCTTGGCGAAGGGGCGCACGGCCGCTTGCGGCGGGTCGTTGTTGGTGGACAAAGCCGAGAGCAGCGAGAAGCGGATCAGGGCCTCGGGATTCACCGAGCCATCGGTCGCAACGCACAGTGCGACATCGGCCTCGCCACGGCGGATCGCCTCGACGCCGAGCTGGATCGCGGTTGCGCCGGACGCACAGGCGGTGGACAGCGAAATCGGCGAGCCCTTGGTGCCAAACCTGTCAACCAGATGATCGGCGACGGAGCCGAACAGAAAGCGATCGTGGAAACCTGCAAACTTGCCGCCGCCGCTGACCTTGAGCATGGCGTCGTAATCGATGCCGGATGTCGCGCCGGTCGCGCGTGCGGCTTCAAATCGCGCCATCCATTCGATCTCGACGGGCGCAACCGCGAGAAACAGCGGGCCGGGAAAGTCGCCCCTGGCTCCAATGGAAGCCTGTGTGATCGCCTCCTCGGTGGCGAGGTCGGCGAGCTTGTCGGACAGCGTGGTGGAAACGAACGGTTCGACCGGAATGAAATCGACGGTGCCGGCCATCGTGGTGCGCAGTCCGTCGGTCGGAAAGCGCGTAATGGTGCGGATGCCGGATTCGCCCGCCGTGAGCTTCTTCCAGTTCTCCGCCTTGCCTGCGCCGAGCGAGGTGACGACGCCCATGCCGGTGACGACGACGATGGGGCGGCCGAACTTGTCTTTCGCTGCGGTCATGCGGGTTCTCCGATCTTAGGCCGGAACAGATTCGACCAGCGCCATGCCTTCGCCCCGCCAGTGTCCGGTGTTGACCACGACAATCTGGGAGGGCGAGGCGGCGGTTTCAACCTCAAGGCCGGTCGTATCGTTGGCTGCAAACAATTTCCCCTTCGAAAGCGACAGCGCCGCCAATGCGAGTCCGAGCGGAAATTGCGCCTCGATGAGATGGCCGAACGACGTGCCGAACGCGCGCACCGGCGCGTTTGCATGTTTTTTCAGAAACGCGCGTTCTTCATCGGTGGCCCGGGCGGCACCGGTCGCGCTCGTGAGGATCGGCGCATCGGCCTTTGCACCGAGCTTCGACCACAGACTGTCGAGCACCGCGGTGATGTTGCCCGGTGTCGAGCGGCGGGCATGATCGGAGACGACGTGGCTGAGCCGCGCGAACGGCCTGGCGCCCCGCGCCTGCGCGTGCTCTTTCGATTCGATCACGAGAAAGACGCCGCCGGAGCCGAGCGCGAAACCGGAATGGTTCGCGTCGCGCGCCCAGACCGGGGCGAACTTGCCCTTCAATGCGAAGTCGCCGAACTCGTAGAGCATCAACAGATCTTTGCGCTCGCCATTATGCGCCGCGCCCACCAGGGCAATGTCGCTCTGGCCTGAGACGATCCGCGCGAGCGCGATGCGGAAGGCGTCGGTGCCGGCCGCTTCCTCTCCCATGAAGGTACGGGAGGAGCCGGTGACGCCATGCACGATCGAGATATTGCCGGCGAGCAGGTTGGAGAGTTGCGCAAGAAACAGCGTCGGACGCAGATCGCTCATCAGCCGCTCGTTCAGCGTGCCGGGAGCGGCGTTGCCCTGCGCCTGATCGTTGATGACCGCGGCATCGACGGCAAGATCACGCTCACCGCCGCCTGCGGCAACGATCATGTCCATGCGTGAGAGTACGTCCGTGTTGCCCTTCAGGCCTGCGCTGTCGAGCGCAAGACCGGCGGCGTAGGTGCCGATCCGCTGCCAGGATTCCATCTGGCGCTGGTCGCCCTTCTTTGGAATCTGCGTGTCGTAATTCAGTTTGACGATCGGATGCACCGGGTAGGGTGCAAAGGTGGTTTCATCGACATTGATGCGATGCGCCTCAAGCGCATCCCAGTGCTGATCGAGACCTTCGCCCAGCGATGAAGCAAGGCCGATGCCGGTGATCCAGACCTCGCGGGCCGGGGAGGTATTGCTCATGGCATGGCCTGTCCAGGAAAACCGATCTGTCGAGCCATCTGTTCCATATGGTCGCGCAGATCCGCGTTGGGAAACGGGGTGTGGCGGAAGGTGAGGGTCGCGTTGCACTTCAGCTTGCCGTCGACGCTGATCCTGGCGTCGGTGACGGCGAAACCGGAGCCGTCGTGGACGACGTGCGCGTCCACGGTGAGCGGCTCGCCCGGCTTGATGAAGTCGCGCATCTTGGCTTCCTTGACGGAGGCTAGGAACGGCATCCGTTCAAACTTCAGCAGCGCGATCAGCAGCCAGCCCGAAGTCTGCGCCATGGTCTCGATCAGGAGCACGCCCGGCATCAGCGGATAGCCGGGGAAGTGGCCCTCGAAGATCGGGCTTTGCTGCGGCACTTGGGCTGAGACGGTGATGCGGCGCTCGCCGACATCAAGGCCGGTGATGCGATCGACCATCTGGAAATATTCGAGGCGCATGGGCGTGCGTGTCAGGCGCCCTTGGCGGCGACCAACTCGTCGATGCGCGCGCTGAGGTTCTTCAGGACGAAATACTGTTCCGTCGTCGCCTTGCCGTCATTGACCTCCTGGGTCCACTTTTCCAGCGGCAGCTTGATGCCGAATGCCTTGTCGATGGCGAAGGCGATATCGAGGAAGTCGAGGCTGTCAATGCCGAGATCATCGATCGCATGGCTTTCCGGCGTGATGGTGTCGCGCGGAATATCGCAGGTTTCAGCAATGATCGTGGCGACCTGATCGAACGTTGAGGACATTCATTAAGCCTTTGATTATTCTCGGTAAACGCCGATCGGCGCAAAGGTAAGGACGGTTCGGTCAACACGCCCTGTCGGGGCGTCCGAAGTAAATGTCCGTATAACGGAGCAGGGCGACGAGTTCAATGGTAGCGAGGCAGACTCTGGGTTGCACCTGGGGATGTTTTCCCCCCTTTAGCTGTGCGGTGTGGCATCGATTTCCGCGCAATTGCGCAGGCCCATCATGATGCAATCCTGCGTCTTCCGCATGTGATTGAGGCTGGTGACAAGCCACACGCCCACCGCGATCAGGACAACGGCAAACGCTGTCGCGGCGAGATTCGCCCACATTCGCTGACGGTAATCGACCGGTTCCGGCGCAGAGGATTGCGGGGGATGAGAAGGTGCGCGATTGGCCGGTCGCGGGCTGAATTTCACCACACGGTTCTCGCTGTCGGGAAAGTCAGGCGGGCGCACCATGTCTTTGAAATCTCAGCTTCAGGGCTCGGGTGCTTCTGCCATTCAGGATAGGACTGCATCGCAATCGGGACAAGGCGCCGTAACGGCCATGTGGGCTGCCATGCGGGATGCCATGTGAGCTGCCAAGTCGATTGTTAATGTCACACAAGTGATCCACGATCACTCCTCACAAAATGGATGAACTGGCAACATGGCGATCCATCGCCTGCGCGTGCGGGCTAAAGGAGGGTCAAGATGGTCACCAAGCGTGAACCGGTGCTCGAGCCGGTGCCGATCATGTCGTTGCGTCCGACCCAGATGACGGTCGGAATGCGGGAGGTGAGAGAAAAGCGGAAACGCTGGCGCGAACATGATGACAAGAAGCGCGCGAAACTGCTCGGCAGGCACCAGATCCCTGTCGTCGTGGGGCCTGACAAGATGAATTATGTGATCGATCACCACCACTTGGCGCGGGCGCTTCATGAAGAAGGTGAGAAGGATGTGCTGGTCACCGTGATCGCGGACCTGACCATGGTGGATCCAAAGGCGTTCTGGGTCGTGCTCGACAATCGCCGCTGGGTTTACCCCTACGATGCGGATGGAGAGCGGCGTTCTTACAAGGATTTGCCGAAGAATATTGGCAAGCTGCAGGACGATCCGTTCCGCAGCCTTGCGGGCGAACTGCGGCGCGCAGGCGGTTTTGCCAAGGACACGACGCCATTCAGCGAATTCCTGTGGGCGGATTTTCTGCGGCGGCGATTGCCGCGCAAGGTCGTCGACAAGGATTTCGGGAAGGCGATGGAAAAGGCTCTCGCGCTCGCCAGGAGCAAGGACGCGGTCTATCTGCCGGGCTGGTGCGGACCGACGGACGATGATTGAGCAGGGCGTCGCCGCGACGGTCGCGGCGAAGTGCTCAGGCAGAGTTTTCTCCTGAAAGAAGCCGGTGCAGAATCCGCTCCAGCGGACCACCCACGATCAGGAGGACGAGCGCCACGGCCAGCGCCACGGCGACGAGCCGCCATTCCCCCGCGCCGCAGATCACGCCGATGCAGGCGGTGAGCCAGACGCAGGCGGCGCTGGTCAGGCCGCGGATCTTGTGCTGGCCGGCGACATCGGCGTGGACGATGACGCCGGCGCCGAGAAAGCCGATGCCGGTGAGGATGCCCTGGATGACGCGGCTTGTTGCGTCGGAAATCCGGGCCGTGCCGGATGTCGGCATGGCGAAGATGACGACAACGGCGCAGGCGAGGCCGACGAGGCCAAGCGTGCGCATGCCGATCGGTTTGCCGTGCAGGTCGCGGTTGAGTCCAATCGCGGCGCTTGCGAGGGTCGCAACCCCAAGCCGCAGCAGAATGTCGTCCCAGGCGATCATGGCTGACTACCGCAGCGGCTTCTTCAGCAGCGAATAGCGGTCCGGCTCCAGGCCGAGCGGCGAGGTCGGCTGCAGCATCGGGGAATCAACCAGCCGTTGCAGCGGGCGATCACCTATGTGCTCGGCGAACCGGTCCGAGACATGCGGATCGCTCGGGGCATCGCGGTGCGTGGTCGAGCCGCGCCAGCGATCGATCACCGAGTTGACGAAATTGATACCGTGCCCATTGTCCGATACCGGCGTGGTCGCAATGGTCGCTTCGCTGCGGGGCAGCTGGTGTGCCGGCACTTCCTTGAAGCGCAGCCGGGTTGGCAGTGCGACGCCTTCACCGAATGCGAGCACCTCGCGCGTGCCCAGCGATGGCACGAAGGACAAAAGGTTGGCGGCGGCATCCGAGACGGCGGAACGCAGAAGCCCCTGGTCGCGTTCGTTGGCGAGCCGCATGGCGAACAGCGTGTTGCACTGGGACAGGATGGTGGCGTCCAGTTCGGCCGGACGCTGGGTGATGAGGCCGAGATAGACGCCGTATTTGCGGCCTTCCTTGGCGATGCGTGAGACCGCCTTGCGGGTCGGGCCGAAGCCGATGGTGCGGTCGGCGGACGCGTAGCGGTGCGCTTCCTCGCAGACGAACAACAGCGGCGAGGCGCCGTCGCTCCACAGGCCGAAATCGAATGCCATGCGGCACAGCACCGAGACGACGGAATCCACCACGTCGGCGGGGAAGCCGGCGAGTTGCATCACCGTCATCGGCTTGCCGTTGGCGGGCAGGCGGAACAGATGGCTGATGACTTCAGCCATGCTGTCGCCGCCGACATTGGCGTTCTCGAACATGAAGCCGTAACGCGCGTCGTTGCGCACGACCTCGATGCGCTGGATCAGCTTGTGATAGATGATGCGCGAGGAGCGGTTTTCCAGCTTGCCCATGCGTTCGTCGATCAGTGAGATCAGATCGACCAGGCGATAGGGCACTGGCGTGTCGGGCGTGAAACCGGAGGCGCGCGGCTCGGCGCGCTTCAATCCGTGCCGGTCGGAATTGCCGTATTGCAGATAGGTCGCCTTGGCGATCGGGATGACTTCGGAGAGGACTTCCATTTCGTCGGGCACGCCGGGGCGGCCGCCGAACAGAACGTCGACGAATTCCTCGAAATTGAACAGCCAGAACGGCAGCTTCAGATTGCGCGGGTTCAGCACCTGCGCGCGCGCGCCGAAGCAGCGGCCGTATTCATTGTGCACATCAAGCAGAAAAACGCGCAGGCTCGGCCGTGCCAGCAGGATCTCGTTGAGCAGCAGCGAGACGCTGGTCGATTTGCCGACGCCGGTGGAGCCGAGCACGGCAAAGTGCTTGCTCAGCATTTCCTCGATGTTGACGTAAGCGGCGATCGCCGAGTCCTGCTGCAATGCGCCGATGTTGACCTGATCGCGGCCCGTCGGCGTGTAGATGGTGCGCAGTTCGTTCGTCGTCAGGATGTCGACGGCGTCGCCGATGGTCGGATAGGACGTGACGCCGCGCTGGAAACGGCCCTCGTGTGAGATCTCACCGAGCAAGTCCACCGAAGCGACCGCGACGTAATTGTCGCGCATGTCGATGTTCTCGCGCGACATCTCAGTGATCATCGCGACGATGGTCGCCTTGGCGCTGCGGATGCCGAAGAACTGTCCGACGGTGGCGCGCAGGGTCGTCGGCGTGACCTCCGGACTGGCCATCACGCCGATGCGGGCCTGGGAGCCCCGCACCGATACGACACGGCCAAGGGCGGCGATCTGGGGGACGGGCGGATTCAACATGTGAGTTTGGCTTCTGCGACCTGTTGTTCCGGCCAATTATGCGCCTGCCATGTTGCAAAAATTGTTAAGGAATCCGCGCTCGCAGGGCCAGGTTTGGGCGGGCTGAACCGGCTCTCCTCCAGTAGCTCGGTGCCTCGGGTGCTGATTCTGCGGCTTTTGCCGCCATTCCCACTGGCTGCGCCGACCATCGCGGCTGCCGCGGCTTCAACGCTTTATTTACTGTGCGAAGGAGAGCGGTGGTTCCATACCGTGGGGATGGACGGTGGAAAGGGGTAGACCGCCGCGCGTTCGCACTTTATATCCACCCCGCGATCGCGATTTGCCCGCCGATTTGAGACGCCCTGCGTCCTGTGCCGGCAACGCATTGGGGAATGGTGTAACGGTAGCACAACAGACTCTGACTCTGTTTGTCTTGGTTCGAATCCAGGTTCCCCAGCCAAGTATCCCCAGCCAAGTATTTCCGCGGCTTGGCCCATTTTTTCACACACACACTCTCTCTCTCTCTCCGGCCAGCGCAAAAGCCGTGTTGCCAGCTATCGGGCCCCGCGTTCCGAAGCTGCGGCATTGGCTGTCCTGCGGCTAAAGCGCCGGGGAAGGCATTCGGCGGGGACAGGAACGGTCAGAGGGATGTCGGCGGGGAGCCGGCCGTGTCCGGCCTGCAGTACCCGTTTCTGCCCGGGTGATGCCGAGAGACGTCGGTCTGGAACTCCGCTGGCAAGCGGCAGACAAACTTCCCGCGATGAGAAAGTGGCAGCATGCCGTGTGGGCATCGGACAAGAACAGGGCCGGTAGAAAGCCGAACGATGGATCTGCGTCGCCTGTTTTGATGATCGTGGTCTTCGGATTGTTTTCCCTGCTCGTGCTCGGGGCGGCAGATGTCCACCGTGAGCGCTTGATCGCTGCAATCTTTGCTCTCGGCGATGATGGAATCGATCCTCTCTTCGTCGGCCCATAGCCTGTCTGAGACCGGTCAACAGACCGGACAGACAGACGGCGCTCCGGTACGAAGCGGCTGCGAGTGTTCTGGCTCGTCGTGGAGTCAAATTATCTCGCTATACGATAAAAATCATTTCGCAAGTTCGTTAATGACCAGAACGTGCACTCTGCGATCGCAGTCACGAATCGTTTTCGAGAGTTTGGCGTCTGCTTGATGCGAATCCATTCGATGGGTTTGTCGCAAAATTCGAATTCTCCAGGATCCGGAAAAGTAGAGCGTCTCAAAACACGTCGCGTGACATTGTCGCGGGGCATGAGAGCCGCACATGCAGCAACGATGCCGCTTTCGATACTTTCTAATTTCCAAAAACGTGTCAGTGCGATTTCGCGTGATAGGAGGGCGAATGAAATCCGCGAGGGGCGGGATAAATTGTGGGGCACGAAATGAATGGCAAGTCGAAGGGTTTTACACGCGCTATCTGCATGGGCGCGGTCAGTTATCTCGCGCTGATGATCAATGTGCCTTCGACAGTTCATGCGCAAACGCCGCAATCGTCAGCATCGACGCTTCCCGCCGTCACTGTTGATGCGCCAAAGCCGCAAGCAAAACGCCGCGCGACGGCGCGTCCTTCATCACGTGCGCGCGGCACCTCGCGCAGCGCCGCGCGCAATCGCGGCGCGGAGCAGGCTGCGCAGGCCAGCTCCGCCGACGGGCGTGGCTTCGTTGAGCGCGCGAACGGTCCGGTGCAAGGATATTCAGCCAGCCGGAGTGCGAGCGGCACCAAGACCGACTCTCCAATCCTGACGACGCCGCAATCGATTTCCGTCGTGACCGGGGACCAGATCAGGGACCAGGGCGCGCAAACAGTACAAGAAGCACTTCAGTACACACCGGGTGTTTCGCTGCAGAGTTACGGTGCCAATGCGTTCTTTGATGGGTTCAAGATTCGCGGCTTTGATGCTCCGCAGTATCTCGATGGTCTGCGGCTGCCCAAGGATGGGATCTCATTTGCGTTGCCGAAGATCGAGACCTACGGACTCGAGCGGCTGGAAGTGCTGAAGGGGCCGTCATCGGGGCTCTATGGCCAGACTGATCCCGGTGGGTTCATCAACATGATCAGCAAGCGGCCGACGGCGACGGCACATTACGATTTTGAAACGACTTTCGGAAATTTCAACTACAGGCAGGGTGCGTTCGATGTCGGCGGACCGATCGATCAGGGCGGTCAGTTCCTGTACCGCATCGTGGGTCTGGGCCGGCTGGCCGACACGCAGACCGACTACATGCAGGACAACAAGCTGTTCGTTGCGCCGAGCTTCACGTGGCGCCCGACCACAGACACCAGCTTCACGATCCTGTCGCAATATCAGAAGATCGACAACAAGGGCTATCAGCAATACGTGCCGGGGCAGGTCTCGTTCTTGCCAAATCCGAACGGACAGATTCCGTACAGCCGCTACATCGGCGAACCTGCGATCGATGGCTACAGGCTTGAACAGAAGTCCATCGGCTATGCGTTCGAGCATCGCTTCGACAACAATATCCAGTTCCGCCAGAATTTGCGTTACATGGAAGTCAGTAACAATCTGCAGAGTGTGCGCTCGGAGGGGATGTACTCGACGACCTATCCTCCAACGCCTGCAACGACAAGCACTACGGATGTTGCCCGTAGCTACAACTACGTCGCATCGGAAGCCCGGAACGTTACGCTCGACAACCAGCTACAAGCCGACTTCCAGACCGGCTGGCTGACACACCAGGTTCTCGTGGGTCTCGACTACCTGCATCAGACGGGACGTTCCGATTATAGAACGGCCAGTATTGATCCGATCAATGCGTACAACCCCGTTTATGGCGTGGCTTACGTTCCTCCTGCGGGCTCATTGCCGTCAATGATGCGGCTGCAGAACAGGATCGATCAGGCCGGCTTGTATGCGCAGGATCAGATCAAGCTGAACCGCTGGACGTTGGCGCTGACCGGCCGGCAGGATTGGGTCAATACGCGGGTAGATGCGCTTGCTCCGCTGCCTTATGGCTATCCAGCTCCTGGCACCTATGCACGAAGCGATTCTGCGCAAACCGGCCGCGTCGGTCTGAACTATCTGTTCGACTTCGGCCTGTCGCCCTATGTCAATTACTCAACGTCATTCGTCCCGAATGCCAGTGCAAGCCGGACTGGCGAGGCATTCAAGCCGACCACAGGCGAGGGGTGGGAGGCCGGTGTGAAGTTCAAGCCTCTCGGCGCCAACCTGATGCTGACTGCGGCCTATTTCGACATCCGGCAGAGAGATGTGCTGACATCGGATCCGGTTAACTACCTCTATAGCGTGCAGACCGATGCGGTCCGCTCGCGCGGTGTTGAACTGGAGGTGCGTGGCAATATCACACGCGAACTCGAGATCATCGGCGGATATACCCACACGGACGCCAGGATCACCGCGAGTGCGGTCGGTGCTCAGGGAAATTACGTCAATGCTGTGCCGATCAATCAGGCCTCGTTATGGGCAAAATACACATGGTTCGATGGTTCGCTGGCGGGTCTTGGCCTTGGTGCGGGCGTTCGCTATGTCGGCGAGAGCTATGGCGATCTCTATAATACGTTTGTTCTTCCGGACCGTACACTGTTCGACGCCGCCGTCAGTTATGACTTCTCCTATCTGCGCCCGGATATGAAGGGCTGGAGTGCGCAGGTCACCGCAAAGAACCTGACCAACAAATATTATGTCGCATCGTGCCTGACGGGTCTCGCTTATTGCGGCCTCGGAACGGCCCGCACGGTGCTGGGCACCTTGAGATACAGCTGGAATTGAGGAGACGGAATTGGCGGCGAGAAAATCACTGCGGCGGTGGGAATGGCTGCACAAATGGTCGAGCATCATTTGCACGGCCTTCATGCTGCTGTTGTGCGTGACAGGCCTGCCGCTCATCTTTCACGAACAGATCGATGACATTCTTCATTCGCAGGTGAAGGCGACGGACGTTCCCGAAGGAACGCCGCTTGCCAACCTCGATGATGTCGTGGCGGCTGTGAAAGCGCAGAAGCCGGACATGGTGCCGCATTTCCTGATCTGGGATCGCGACGATCCCAACGCGCTGATGGTGAGCGTCGGCAAGACCGTCAATGCCAATCCTGTAAATAACAAGATCGTCCGCGTGGATGCGCACACGGCGGAATATCTCGATGCGCCTGATGTCACCGGCCGCTTCACCTACATCATGCTGAAGCTGCACACCGACATGTTCGCCGGCCTGCCGGGCAAATTGTTTTTGGGCTTCATGGGAATTCTGTTCTGTGTGGCGATCATTTCCGGAATCGTGGTCTATGCGCCGTCGATGCGGAAGCTGAAATTCGGCACGTACCGGAGCGAGCGCAAGCGGGTGGTGCGCTGGCTCGACGTGCACAACCTCGCGGGCATTGTACTCGTGATGTGGACGCTGGTGGTCGGCTTCACCGGCGTCATCAATACCTGGGCCGATCTCGTCATCAAATATTGGCAGTTCGATCAGCTTGCCGCCATGACGGCGCAGTACAAGGACCGCCCCGTCGTTGCGAGCCCGGCATCGATCAACGAGGCGGTCAAGGTTGCGATCAAGGCCGAGCCGGACATGAGGCCGTCCTTCGTTGCGTTTCCGGGCACGCTGTTCAGCAGCAAGAGCCACTATGCCGTATTCATGCGCGGCGACACGCCTTTGACATCGCGGCTCTTGAAGCCCGCGCTGATTGATGCACAGGCCGGCACGATGACCGACAGCCGCGACATGCCGTGGTACGTCTCGACGCTGTTGCTGTCGCAGCCGCTGCATTTCGGCGATTACGGCGGCCTGCCGCTGAAGATCATCTGGGCGATCCTCGACGTCATCACCATCGTGCTTCTGGTGACGGGTCTTTATCTCTGGCTGCGGCGGCGCAAGTCGGGCGTCAGTCTGGAGCGCTCCGTCGCAAGCGTCCCGGCGCTGGAGCCACAGACGCCATGAGCGGACGCGGCGTTTTTCCCAAGCACCGCACGCTCGGGCAGATCTTCGCGGTCCCGGCGCTGATCGGCGTGATGAGTATTGTCGGCCTGGTGGCGGCGCTGGTCGGCGACGGCATGTGGGATGGCTTGTCGTGGCTGATGCTGCTCGCGCCGATCGTCATTTACCTCGCCTGCATCTACCTTCCGCGGCGTTTCAGAACGCGCTGACGGCCGGGGCGAAAGAGCAGGCCACATGATCTATCGTCGCAACCGCCGCGTGCGAGCCGGTGGGGGCGGGCTGACCTCGGCGGCCGCGCCGGCGCTGTTCTTGACGTTATCCTTAATCTGCTGGAGCACGGTGAGTGCGGTCTGAAGCGAGGCAACGGGCGCCTCACGGAGCGCCTCGGTGGCGATGGAATCGCGCAGGCTGTCGAGATCATCGACGAGCCGGCGTCCGGTATCGGTCAAATATAGTTGATTGGCCCGCCGGTCGGTGGGGTGAGCGCGCCGTTCAAGAAGGCCTTGATCGACAAGGCGATCCAGCAATCGCACCAGCGATATAGGCTGCAATTCCATCACTTCCGCGAGATCAACCTGCGACAACCCTTCCTGCTGACGCAATCGAAAGAGCACGATCCATTGCGCGCGTGTGGTCCCGCGGCTTTTGGCGCGATGCTCGATATAGTTGCGCAGGAGCCGGGAAGATTCGACGAGCTGCGTGATTAACTGCCGTTTCAGATCGAGTGACATGGGTGCTGGACTGTGGCGGTTATCGTGGCAAGAGATGGGCGAGCGTCCGGAAGCCGGAGTTTGCCTCAAGATGCGGCGTGTTCCGTAGTGAACCTCTGAGCCATCGGACTACCCTGACGAAGAATTCATTAACATTCATATTAAGTGCTCGCATACTAAATAGTACCGGTAATATGTCGGGTGGCTGGTTTACGAGAGACGGAATGACCAAGTCTGGACGACCTCGCTGGGGATTTTTGCTGATCGTGCTGGTGGCTGCCGGTGCCGCGGCTGCAGTGTGGTACGGCGGCAGCTCGCGCAAACCCAAGGTGGGGCCACCTCCGGCTGTTCCGGTGACGATTGCACCGGTCGAGAAGGCGGATTTTCCGGTTTATCTGTCCGGTCTCGGCACCGTGCAGGGGTTCAACACCGTGCAGGTCCGTACGCGCGTTGACGGCGAGATCACCCAGATCGTTTTCAGGGAAGGGCAATTCGTCAAGGAAGGCGATCTCCTGGCCCAGATCGATCCGCGTCCGTTCCAGGCGACGCTCGATGCGGCCAAGGCCAAGAAGGTGCAGGATGAGGCGAACCTCAACAACGCCAAGCTCGATCTTGCGCGCTCGACCAAGCTCGGCGAGTTTGCGACCCGTCAGACCGTCGATACCCAGAGCGCCAACGTGCTGCAGCTAAGCGCGCAGATCTTGGGCGATCAGGCTGCGATCGACAACGCCCAAACGCAACTCGATTACACCAGCATCCGCGCGCCGATCGCGGGCGTCACCGGCATCCGCATGGTCGACGTCGGCAATATCGTCACCGCCGCAGCGCAGACGGCCATCGTTTCCATCGCGCAGGTCGAGCCGATCTCCGTGATCTTCACCGCACCCGAGCAGCAGCTGCCCGCGATTGCGGCTGCGATGAAGCGCGGTCCGCTCAAGGTCATCGCCTATACGACGGATGGGCGGAAACGGCTTTCCGAAGGCGTGCTTGCGCTCATGAACAATCAGGTCGATTCCACCAGCGGAACCATCCGGCTGAAAGCGACATTCGACAACAAGGACCACGTGCTGTGGCCGGGCTTGTCTGTCTCCACGCGTCTTCTGATTGAGACGGTCAAGGATGCCACTGTCGTGCCCGAAGATGCCGTGCAGCACGGTCCGAACGGGTTGTTCGCCTTCGCGGTCGGCGAGGGCGACAAGGCCGTGGTGCGGCCGCTCAAGGTCCGGGAAACCGGCAATGGCAAAAGCCTGATTGATAGCGGACTGTCGCCCGGCGACCGGGTGGTGACGCGCGGCCAATACCGGGTTCAGGAAGGATCGCTGCTGGCCATGAAGGTTGCGGGCTCCGGCGATAGCGAACCAAGAGCTGATTGATCATGAGCTACGGCGGCGTTTCGGCTCCTTTCATCCGCTACCCCATCGCAACCTCGCTGCTGATGGTCGGCGTGCTGTTCGTCGGCCTCGTGGCGTATCCGTCGCTGCCGATCGCACCTTTGCCGCAGGTCGACTTTCCGACCATCCAGGTTTCGGCAAACCTGCCGGGTGCGAGCCCGGAGACGATGGCGTCCTCGGTGGCTCAGCCGCTGGAGCGGCAGTTTGCACAGATTCCGGGCGTCGCTCAGTTGACCTCGACGAGTTCGCTTGGCTCGACCGCCGTGACGATCCAGTTCGACCTCAACCGCAATATCGACGGTGCGGCGAACGACGTGCAGGCGGCGATCAATGCCGCTGGCGGCCAGCTGCCGAAAAGCCTGCCGAGCCCGCCGACCTATCGCAAGGTCAATCCGGCGGATTCCCCGATCATGATCCTGTCGGCGACGTCCGACACCATGCCGCTGATCGAGGTCAACGACGCGATCGACAGCCAGCTTGCCCAGCAGCTGAGCCAGATCCGGGGTGTCGCGCAAGTCTTGATCGGCGGCCAGCAGAAGCCGGCGATCCGCGTGCAGATCGACCCCGCCAAGCTGGTGGCGAAGGGGTTGGGTCTGGAAGACGTGCGCGCCCAATTGGTGCAGACAACGGTCGATAGCCCGAAAGGCAATATCGACGGCAAGACCCGCAGCTATACGATCTATGCCAACGACCAGTTGCCGGATTCAAAAGACTGGAACGATGTCATCATCGCCTATCGCAACGGCGGGCCGCTGCGCATTCGCGATATCGGGCGGGCGGTCGCCGGCCCCGAGGACATGAAGCAGGCGGCCTGGGCGAACGGCAAGCGCGGCGTGTTCCTGATCGTGTTCAAGCAGCCCGGCGCCAACGTCATCGAGACGGTCGACAAGATCAAGGCGCAGCTGCCGCGGCTGGAAAAGGCGATTCCGCCCGCGGTCAAGGTCACGATCATGAGCGACCGTACGACGACCATCCGCGCCGCGGTCGACGACGTGCAGTTCACGCTGCTTCTGACCATTGCCCTGGTGGTGATGGTGATCTTCGTCTTCCTGCGCAGCTTCTGGGCGACGGTGATCCCCAGCGTCACGGTGCCGCTGGCGCTGCTGGGCGCCTGCGCGCTGATGTGGATCGTGGGCTACACGCTCGACAATCTGTCATTGATGGCGCTCACCATCGCGGTCGGTTTCGTGGTCGACGACGCCATCGTGATGCTGGAGAACATCTCGCGTTATGTGGAGAAGGGGGAGGACCCGTACCGGGCGGCGTTGAAGGGCGCGCGCGAGATCGGGTTCACCATCGTGTCGATCAGCGTTTCGCTGGTCGCGGTGCTGATCCCGCTGCTGTTGATGGGCGGTATCATCGGGCGTCTGTTCCGCGAATTCGCGGTGACGCTGGCGATGACGATTTTCGTTTCCATGATCGTGTCGCTGACGTTGACGCCGATGATGGCGTCGCGCTTCCTGCAACCGCATCGGAAGCACCAGCAGCACGGCAGGTTCTACCTGTGGAGCGAGCGCATGTTCGACGGCATGCTCTATTGGTATGAGCGCGGCCTGAATCTCGTGCTGCGCTGGCGCTTCACCACGTTGATGGTGTTCTTTGCGACGCTGGCGCTGTCCGTCATCCTGTTCATCGCGATCCCGAAGGGTTTCTTCCCGCAGCAGGACAACGGTCTGTTGACCGGAGCGTCGCAGGCCGCGCAGGACATTTCCTTCGCCGACATGAAGCGCAAGCAGGAAGAACTCGGCAAGATCGTGATGGACGATCCGGATGTCTTCAGCGCCGCGATGGCGATTGGTGGCGGTGGCAGTGCGCTGAACACCGGCCGTCTTTACATTACGCTGAAGCCGCGGAACGAACGGACTGCGCTCGCGCCGCAGATCATCGCGCGGATTCGCGCCAAGGCCGAGAAGGTGGAAGGTGCAAGACTGTATCTTCAGGCGTCGCAGGACGTGCGCCTCGGTGGGCGCGCGACCCGCACGCAGTTTGAATATACGCTGCAGGACGCCAACCTGGCCGAGCTGAATGAATGGGCACCGAAGATTCTGGCGAAGATGGAGACGTTGCCGCAACTGCGCGACGTCGCCACCGACCAGCAGACCAAGGGCACCACGCTGACGCTGACAATCGATCGTGATACCGCGTCGCGTTACGGCATCTCGCCGCAACTGATCGATGACACGCTGTATGACGCATTCGGCCAGCGCCAGGTTGCGCAGTATTTCACCCAGCTCAACAGCTACCATGTGGTGATGGAGATCCTGCCCGAGATGCAGGGCGATCTGGACAGCCTCCAGAAGATCTACATCAAATCACCGACGACGGGCGACCAGGTGCCGCTTTCCGCCTTTGTGCGCTGGACCACTGACCCGGTGCGGCCGCTGTCGATCAGCCATCAGGGACAATTCCCGGCGATCACCATCAGCTTCAACCTCGCGCAAGGTGTTGCACTCGGGCAAGCGACCGATGCCGTGCAAAAGGCGGTAGCGGACCTCGGCGTGCCAGGCACGTTAAACGGCAGCTTCCAGGGCACCGCGCAAGCGTTCCAGCAATCGCTCGGCACCGTTCCGCTGCTGATCTTCGCAGCTCTCATCGTGGTGTATCTGATCCTCGGCATTCTCTATGAAAGCTACATCCATCCGATCACCATTCTTTCGACGCTGCCTTCAGCGGGTGTGGGCGCGCTCGCGACGCTGATGATCTTCGGCTACGACTTCAGTCTCATCGCGCTGATCGGCATCGTGCTGCTGATCGGCATCGTGAAGAAGAACGGCATCATGATGGTCGACTTCGCGATCGTGGCCGAACGCGACGAGCATTTGACGTCGGAGGAAGCCATCCACAAGGCGGCGCTGCTGCGCTTCCGTCCGATCATGATGACGACGATGGCGGCATTGCTCGGCGGTGTGCCGCTGATGCTCGGGCATGGCACCGGTTCGGAAATCCGTCAGCCACTTGGCTATGCCATGGTTGGCGGCCTGCTTGTCAGCCAGGTGCTGACATTGTTCACGACGCCGGTGATCTATCTCTACCTTGACCGCCTGTCGAACTGGATGTCGCGGTTCGGGCGCGGCACGCCGTCGGGCAGCGATCATTCCGAGCGGCCGGATGCAGTGTCGGAAGCGGCGGAGTAGGCGGGTCGACGATGTGTGTCAGAGTGGTTTTGGCCTTTGATAAAAACGAGACCTGTCATGGCCGGGCAGAGCCCGTCGCAGACCGGCGTGAACGCCCTTTCGTCCCGGCAATCCATCTTTTTTGAAAACATGGATGCGCGGGTCATAGGCGAGCGAAAGCGACGCCGTTCTTCAAACGGCTATGGGGCGAGCGAAAGCGACGCCGTTCTTCAAACGGCTATGGGGCGAGCGAAAGCGACGCCGTTCTTCGAACGGCTATAGGCGAGCGGAAGCGACGCCGTTCTTCGAACGGCCAGGCCCGCGCACGATGACTCTGAGCATACCTGAACCGCTCTGATGGTCGGGCGCGTCAGATCTTGCGAAGGATCACGCTGGCGTTGACGCCGCCGAAGCCGAAGCCGTTGGACAGCACATGATCGATCTTCATCTTGCGGGCCTGCCCGCGGATGAGGTCGACGCCGTCCGCCGCATCGTCTGGATTGTCGAGGTTCAGCGTGGCGGGGGCGGTCTGGTCGCGCAGCGACAGCACCGAGTAGATCGCTTCAAGGCCGCCGGCGGCGCCGAGCAGGTGACCGGTCGCCGATTTTGTCGAACTGACCGCGACGCTGTTGTTGGTGCCGAACACTGATTTGATTGCCGCCAACTCGCCGAGGTCGCCCACAGGCGTCGACGTCGCATGGGCGTTGAGGTACTGGATCTGCGACGGATCAAGGCCCGCCTGTTGCAGCGCCTGCACGACGGCGCGGCGCGCGCCATCACCGTCTTCAGGACCCGAGGTCATGTGATAGGCGTCGGCGCTGGTGCCGTAGCCGATCAACTCGGCGATCGGCTTGGCGCCGCGCGCGAGCGCGTGCTCCAGTTCCTCGATCACCAGAAGACCGGCGCCTTCGCCCATCACAAAGCCGTCGCGCGCCTTGTCGAACGGGCGGGACGCGCGTTCGGGCGTATCGTTGAAGCCTGACGAGAGCGCGCGGGCTGCCGCAAAGCCGCCGAGCGCGGTGCGCTCGATGCAGGCTTCCGCGCCGCCCGCCAGCGCGATATCGGCTTCACCGGCACGGATGATCCGCGCGGCATCGCCGATCGCCTGCACGCCGGCGGCGCAGGCCGTGACCGGCGCACCAAGCGCGCCCTTGAAACCGTGCTTGATCGAGACCTGACCGGCGGCGAGGTTGACAAGGAATGAGGGAACGGTGAAAGGCGACAGCCGCCGCACGCCGCGCGAATCCGCAAGCCGGACGGAATCGGCGATCGCCGGGAAGCCGCCGACGCCGGAGCCGATGATGGTGGCGGTGCGCTCGCGATCCTTGTTCTCGGCCGGGTGCCAGTTCGCCTGTGCCACCGCTTCCTCTGCCGCAAGCAGTGCGAACAGGATGAAGCGATCCATCTTCTTCTGGTCTTTCACCGGCGCCGCCCGATTGGGATCGAAGCCGGCCTCCGGGTCCTCGGTGGTGTCGGGCACGAAGCCTGCTACCTTGCAGGGCAGGTCGGCGCACGCCTCCTCAGGCAGGCGCCGGATGCCTGATCTGCCGGCGATCAGCCGTGACCAGTTGACTTCCACGCCGCAACCCAGTGGAGACACCGCACCCATACCCGTGACTACAATCCGTCGCATCGTCCTGCCTTGCCGAGGAAATCTGTGGGTACAGACCTAGGCGACTACGGAGCGTTTGTCACGGCGGATCGACAGGACAGCGAGCGAGGCCATCAGGCACAGGAGCCCGGCTGTGAAAAACGCCGGCAAATAGCTCGAAAGATAGGTCCGCGACAATCCGGCACCTAGCGCCACCGAGGCTGCGCCGATCTGGTGGCCGGCGAAAATCCAGCCGAACATCAGGTTGGTGCGCTCGGCTCCGAAGGTCGAGGCCGAGAGGCGGACGGTCGGGGGCACGGTGGCGACCCAGTCGAGGCCATAGAACAGCGCGAACAGCGACAGGCCGTAGAAAGTGAAGTCGGTGAAGGGCAGCATCAGCAGCGAAAAGCCGCGCAGGCCGTAATACCAGAACAGCAGCCAGCGATTGTCGTAGCGGTCCGACAGCCAGCCGGACATGATGGTGCCGATGAAATCGAAAATGCCCATCGCCGCCAGCAGGGTTGCGGCACCTGTGGCGGGAATTGAATAGTCGGCGCACAGCGTGATGAAGTGCGTCTGGATCAGGCCATTGGTGCTGGCGCCGCAAATATAGAAGGTGAAGAACAGCACCCAGAAGGTGCGGCTTGTCGATGCCTCCCTCAGCGCGCCGAGCGCGGCGGATGTGATCGGCCCGTTTGTGGGCGCGGGCGGCTCGATTGGTGCGCTTCCGTCATTGCCGAACGGGCGCAGCGCAAGATCCGACGGACGGTCACGCACCACCAGAAGCACCGATAATCCGGCGACAGCCATCAGCACGCAGAGCGCGCCGGTGGCGACGCGCCAGCTATAGAGTTCGGTGAGCTTCGCCATTACCGGCAGAAACACAAGCTGGCCTGTGGCCGTGCTCGCGGCGAACAGGCCGACGACAAGCCCGCGCCGTGCGGTGAACCAGCGTGCGGCAACCGTTGCGCCGAGCACCAATGCGGTCATGCCGGTGCCCAGGCCGACGACGAATCCCCACAGCAGAATCAGTTGCCAGACTTCCGTCATGAACAGCGACAGCACGAGGCCGGAGATGATTGTCGCCAGCGCGCAGACCACGACATTGCGCATGCCGTAGCGGTTGATGAAGGCCGCCGCAAACGGCGCGACCAGCCCGTACAGCAACAGCCGGATCGACAGCGCACCGGAAATCTCGGCGTTGCTCCAGTGGAATTCCTGCTCCAGCGGCACGATGAACACGCCCGGCGCGCTGATCGAGGCCGCGCTTGCGAGCGTCGTCAGGAACGTCGCGGCGACCACGGCCCATCCGTAATGGATGTCGCGGGCGGCGAGGCGCGCCGAGAGCCAGTTCGAGATCATGGCTGGTCCTGTGGGCAAGATTGGGAAGCTGCGGATATGATAGCTATCATATCATGAAGATTGGATCACAATTCCTTTCCGGAATGACCTCCTTCGTATTATATGATATGTGTCATGTAAAGGACAGGCTATGCGCTACGCCCGAAATCACAAGGCGGCGACCCATGAGAAAATCCTGCAGGGCGCGGTCATGCGCCTGAAGGAGAATGGTCCGGCCGGCATCGCCATCGCGGAGCTGATGGAGGAGACCGGCCTCACCCATGGCGGCTTCTATGCGCACTTCAAATCGCGTGACGCGCTGATTGAGGAATCGTTCCGTGATGCGCTGGACAGCATCGCGCGGCGCTGGCGGGCACGGGCGGAGAAAGCACCGAGAGGCGACGGGCTGGCGGCGATCGTCAACGGCTATCTGACGGCGGAGCACCGCGACGACGTGGCAGGCGGTTGCGCATTACCGGCGCTCGGAGCCGAACTGGCTCGCGCCAACGCAAGGACACAGCGGATTTTCACCGCCAGGCTCGAAGAAGCGATCGATCTGGTCGCGGCGCAAGATGCGAAGCGTCCGACAAAAGCGGCGCGCGAGCGCGCGATCGGCACCATCGCGACCATGGTGGGAAGCCTTCTGCTGGCGCGTGCAGCGGCCGGTGATGAGGACTTGTCGGCGGATATTCTCAAGGCAGGACGAAAGAGGGCGCTGGCCGGAGAAATGCCACATGCCAGACGTGTGGCCCCGAGCCCTCCGCAAAGGAAGGTGTCTCGATAGAGGCGGCCATGTTCGTCTCGTTCTTATGTTGAATATCGCGACCTCGCCGTTCGGACGCTAAATTGTTTACGGTCAGCAGACGGAGCAGGTCATGACGCGGATTGCTTTTATCGGTCTTGGCAACATGGGCGGGCCGATGGCCGCCAATCTAGTGAAAGCAGGCTTGCCTGTTTGCGGTTTCGATCTCGCCGCGTCGTCGAAGCAGGCAGCCATGGAAGCCGGCGTGGTGGTTGCCTCCAGCATCGCGGAGGCGGTGGAGGACGCGGACGTCGCCATCACCATGTTGCCGGCGGGCCAACACGTCCTTGATGTCTGGAACGAGATCGTGCCGTTGCTCGAAAAGGGCACCTTGATGATCGACTGCTCGACCATCGACGTGGCGAGCGCCGGGCAGGCCCATGAACTGGCAGCGACTGCCGGCCTGCGTTCGATTGATGCGCCGGTGTCCGGCGGCACCAATGGCGCGAAGAACGCAACGCTGACCTTTATGGCGGGTGGTGATTCCAAGGCATTTGCCGCCGCGAAGCCGATTCTGGAAAAGATGGGTGCCAGGATCATCCATTGCGGCGAAGCCGGTGCGGGGCAGGCGGCGAAGATCTGCAACAACCTGATCCTCGGCATTTCCATGATCGGTGTCTGCGAGGCTTTCACGCTCGGTGAGAAACTCGGCCTGACGCATCAGGCGTTGTTTGATGTCGCGTCCACGTCCTCGGGACAATGCTGGTCGCTGACGAGCTATTGTCCGGTGCCGGGTCCGGTGCCCGCATCGCCGGCCAATAACGGTTACAAGCCGGGCTTCGCCACCGCGCTGATGCTGAAGGACTTGCGATTGTCGCAGGAGGCGGCGCGCGCGGTCGGCGCGGCCACGCCGCTGGGCGCGCATGCACAAGCGCTTTATCAAATGTTCTCGGATGCCGGACATGGCATGGTGGACTTTTCCGGCATCATCGCGCAACTACGGCAGCAGTCGAAGGGATGAAGCTGGTTTGATGTCGTGAGCGTGCCGGATGTTGCCATTATCGGGGCCGGTCCGGCCGGTCTGATCGCGGCCGAGACGGTGGCGGCGCAAGGCGCGTCGGTCATCGTTTATGACCGGATGCCGTCGGTGGCGCGTAAATTCCTGATGGCCGGGCGGGGCGGACTCAACCTCACCCACAGCGAGCCGCTCGATAGGCTTCTGACGCGTTATGGCGACACGCCGCCGCTTCTGCGTGAGGCGATCGAGGCGTTTCCGCCGCAAGCGCTGCGCGACTGGGCGCATGGACTCGGGCAGGACACTTTCATCGGTTCGAGCGGACGGGTCTTTCCCAGAACCTTGAAGGCCTCGCCGTTGCTGCGGGCCTGGCTGTCGCGGCTGGAAAGTCTTGGCGTGCGGCTGGCGCCGCGGCATCGCTGGCGCGGCTGGAATCAGGACGGCGCTTTGTGTTTCGAGACACCGCAAGGTCCGCACATCGTCAGGCCGCGCGCGACAATCCTTGCATTGGGTGGCGCAAGCTGGCCTCGGCTCGGATCGAATGGCGACTGGCGCGAGACATTGGCGTCGCACGGCATCGCGATCAGCGAATTCAAACCGGCCAATTGCGGCTTCCGCGTCGCGTGGAGTGACTCCTTTCGGGAGCGGTTCGAGGGCCAGCCGATCAAGAATGTAGTGCTCGGCTATGAGACGCACACATCGCGCGGCGAGATCGTCATTACGAAAGATGGTCTCGAGGGCGGCGGCATCTACGGGCTGTCGGCGTCATTGCGCGAGGGCATTGCCACAAAAGGACATGCCATTCTCACCATCGATCTGCGTCCGGACCTCGCCTTGCCGGATCTTGTGGCACGCCTGTCCCGGCCGCGCGGCAAGCAGTCGATCGCAACATTTTTACGCAAGGCGCTAACCTTGTCGCCAGCCGCAATCGGACTCTTGCATGAAGCCGCATTCCTCCGTGGTGACAGACTTGCAATGCTCAGCCCGGCTGAACTGGCGGGTCTGATCCGCACCCTTCCGGTCCGGATCGAGGCACCCGCTTCACTGGCGCGGGCGATTTCGACGGCGGGCGGAGTGTCTTTTGCGGAGATCGGCTCCGATTTCAGCCTGCGCCAGCGACCCGATGTCTTCGTCGCAGGCGAGATGCTCGACTGGGAAGCGCCGACCGGCGGTTACCTCCTTCAGGCTTCTTTTGCCACCGGCGCCGCGGCCGGGCGGGGCGCGCTGGCCCGATTGGGCCGTTAACAGTTTCGGACGATAGGACTATAGCGGCGTCGCATAAAACCGTTACGCTGTCGGGGAACCACTGTCTCGTTCATCTTTTCCGCGTTGCAAAATAACGATCATCGGGAGTGAAACATGAAGTCCAAATATCTGTCGGCAATTTCGGCCCTGGCCCTTCTTGGCGCAGCGGGACCGGCGTTTGCCGCCGACGGCGTCAAGATCGGCGTTCTGAACGATCAGTCCGGCGTCTATGCCGATTTCGGTGGCAAGTGGTCGGTCGAGGCCGCGCGCATGGCCATCGAGGATTTTGGCGGCTCCGTACTCGGCCAGAAGATCGAACTGGTTGACGCCGACCACCAGAACAAGCCCGATCTCGGCGTCAGCATCGCGCGCCGCTGGTACGATGTCGAACATGTCGACATGATCACCGAACTGACAACGTCCTCTGTCGCGCTCGCCGTGCAGGAATTGTCGAAGCAGGAAAAGAAAATCGACATGGTGGTTGGCGCGGGTTCCTCGCGCATCACCGGTGATCTCTGCTCGCCTTACGGTTTCCACTGGGCCTATGACACCCATGCGCTGGCCGTTGGCACCGGTGGCGCGCTTACCGAAGCCGGTGGCAACACCTGGTTCTTCCTGACCGCCGATTATCAGTTCGGCTACTCGCTCGAGAAGGACACCGCGGCGATCGTGAAGGAGAAGGGCGGCAAGGTGCTGGGTGAGGTCCGTCATCCGCTGAACACGTCCGACTTCTCGTCATTCCTGCTGCAGGCGCAAGCCTCGAAGGCGAAGGTCATCGGCCTCGCCAACGCCGGTCTCGACACCTCCAATGCCATCAAGCAGGCCTCGGAATTCGGCATCGTGCAGGGCGGCCAGAAACTCGCGGCGCTGTTGTTCACGCTGGCGGAAGTGCATGGTCTGGGCCTGCAGGCCGCGCAGGGCCTGCAACTGACCGAAAGCTATTACTGGGATCGCGACGACAAATCGCGGGACTTCGGCACCCGCTTCTTCAAGAAGACAGGCCGGATGCCCAACATGATCCAGGCTGGCACTTATTCGGCGGTGATGTCGTATCTGAAGGCGGTGAAGGCCGCCGGCACCAAGGACACCGAGGCCGTCACCAAGAAGCTGAAGGAACTGCCGGTTGACGACGCCTTCACGCAGCACGGCAAGGTTCTCGCCAACGGCCGCATGGTAACCGATCTCTATCTGTTCGAGGTCAAGAAGCCTTCGGAAAGCAAGAAGCCGTGGGACTACTACAACGTGATCGCCACCGTGCCGGGCGACAAGGCCTATCCGACCGCGAAGGAAAGCGGCTGCCCGCTGACCAAGTAAATATCAACCGATAAGGGAATCCGCGCCGTGCGAAAGCCGGTGCGGATTTTTCTTTTGCGTCGGAAGCGGCGTTACGTTCCGCTTTCAATATCCTCGCGCAGGATTTCCAGCTCCAGCCATTGCTCCTCGGCGGCGGCGAGATCGGCGTGGGCTTTTGTCATCGCGGCAGAGGCGGCATCGAACGCCTTCCTGTCACGCGCATACAGCGTTGGATCGTCAAGCTGGGTTTGCAGCGTCGCCATCTCGGCCTGCAGCTTGGCCATGGTTTTTGGCAGTGTTTCCAGCGCGTGCTTGTCCTTGAAACTGAGGCGGCGTTTGGAAGCGGGCGCGGTGGCGGACGGAGAGGCTTCCTTCGCGGCCTTTGCAGGCGCAGGTGTGCCCTTGACGGTCTTTTCCTTCAGGTCGCTGCCGCGCTGCGCCAGCATGTCGCTGTAGCCGCCGGCATATTCGATCCAGCGGCCTTGCCCTTCCGGCGCGATCACGGAGGTGACGACGCGATCGAGGAAATCGCGGTCATGGCTGATAAGCACCACGGTGCCCTCGTAATCGCCGAGCATGTCTTCCAGTACGTCCAGCGTCTCGAGATCGAGATCGTTGGTCGGCTCGTCCAGCACCAGAAGGTTCGAGGGCTTCGCCAGCGCCCGCGCCAGCATCAGGCGGCCGCGTTCGCCGCCGGAGAGGGCTTCAAGCGGTGTGCGCGCCTGTTCCTGCGAGAACAGGAAGTCCTTCATGTAGCCGATGACGTGTTTCGGCTTGCCGCCGACCATGATGCTGTCGCCGCGCCCGCCGGTCAGGGCTTCCGACAGCGTCGATTTCGGATCGAGGCTTTCGCGATGCTGGTCGAGCGTCGCCATTTCAAGATTGACGCCGAGCCGCACCGAGCCGTCATCGAGTGACTCCGCACCGGTGAGAAGATTGATGAGCGTGGTCTTGCCTGCGCCGTTGGGGCCGACGATGCCGAGCCGGTCGCCACGCGCGATGCGGGTGGAGAAATCGCTGACGATGGTGCGCTCGCCGAACGCCTTGGAGATGTGTTTCGCCTCGACCACGAGCTTGCCGGAGGCGTCGGATTCGGCGGCGGCGAGCGCCGCCTTGCCGGTCGCGCCGCGATAGTCGCGTCGCTGCTGGCGCAGCGCGTGGAGGTTGCCAAGCCGCTTGACGTTGCGCTTGCGGCGGCCGGAGACGCCGTAGCGCAGCCAGTGTTCTTCCATCACGATCTTGCGGTCGAGCTTGTGCTGATCGCGTTCTTCTTCCGCCAGCACCTCGTCGCGCCACGCTTCAAAAGCGTCGAAGCCTTTTTCGATGCGGCGGGTTTCGCCGCGGTCAAGCCAGACGGTGGCGCGCGACAGATTGGCGAGGAAGCGGCGGTCATGGCTGATGATGACGAGCGCGCTGCGGCGTGAGGCGAGTTCGCCTTCCAGCCATTCGATGGTGGTGAGGTCGAGGTGGTTGGTTGGCTCGTCGAGCAGCAGGATGTCGGGCGAGGGCGCCAGCACGCGCGCCAGCGCCGCGCGGCGCGCTTCGCCGCCGGAGAGGTTGGCGGGGTCTTCGTTGCCGGTGAGCCCGAGCTGTTCGAGCAGGTAACGCGCCTGATAGGAATCGTCGCCCGGACTTAAGCCTGCTTCGACATAGGCCAGCGTCGTCGCTGCGCCCGAGAAGTCCGGCTCTTGCGGCAGGTAGCGCACCGTTGCACCTGGCTGCACGAAGCGCGTGCCGCGGTCCGGCTCGATCAACCCCGCGACGATCTTGAGCAGCGTGGATTTGCCCGAGCCGTTGCGGCCGATCAGGCAGACGCGGTCGCCCGCCTCGACAGCCAGCTCCACGCCGGTCAGAAGCGGCGTGCCGCCGAAGGTGAGAGCGATGTCCTTGAGCTGGATGAGGGGAGCCATGAATCCTGTGAGTCTCAGTTTGCAGGTTGTGCGCGAACGATGCGGCGGATGGCCTGGTCGAGCGCCGATAAAAATGCCGAGCGGTCCCTGGGCGAGAAGCCGCGCGGGCCGCCGGTGATCTCGCCGCTGGCGCGCAGGTCCGTCATCAGGTTACGCACCGCGAGCGTCATGCCGATCGACTGTTCCGTGAACGCCTTGCCGTTCGGCGCGATGACGGTTGCTCCGGCTTTCACGCAACGGCTGGCGAGCGGAATGTCGGCGGTGATGACGACATCGTTTCTGGTCGCCCGCTCCGCAATCCAGTCATCGGCCGCATCCATGCCGGAACCGGCGGCGATGCGCTCGATTGCGGGGTCGTCCGGCACGCGGATGAAATTCCCCGCGACGACGCTGACCGGCCAGCGATGGCGCGCGGCGACACGGTAGATCTCATCCTTCACCGGACAGGCATCTGCGTCGATATAGATTCGCATCTCGCTCGATCATTTGGCGGCTTTGGCTTTTGCGTTGCGATAACATGGCTCGCGCCGCCGCGAAAGCAGGCCCGCATTCCTTTGCTTTCAGGCATTTTGTCGGGGCTGGAACAGGGTGGTTGCGCGAGGCGCCTGCGCTGATACATTTGGCGGCGAATGGTGTTTCGCGCCGCATCGGCGCAGATTTGGATCTGCATGACGGAGCATGCACAGTTGCGCGCCGCCGCGAAGCGGGACGCGAACCTGCTGGCTGACGAGGCGCAAGCGGTGCGTGCTTCCGGCGCGCCTGCCTATGCCGCGATTGATCTCGGCACCAATAATTGCAGATTGCTGATCGCGCGTCCGACCGGCGACGGCTTCCGTGTGGTCGATTCATTTTCGCGCATCATCCGGCTTGGCGAAGGAATTGTGTCTTCCGGCCGCATCAGCGACGCCGCAATCGAGCGCGCGGTTGGCGCATTATCGGTCTGCCGGGACAAGATGGACGCGCGCGGCGCGCTGCGCCGCCGCACCATTGCGACCGAAGCCTGCCGCGCGGCGGACAATTCCGATCTGTTCCTGTCCCGCATCAAGTCGGAAACCGGAATCGAGCTTGAAATCGTCGACCGTGAAACGGAATCGACATTCGCCGCGATCGGCTGTTCGCCGCTGCTCGATGACCGCGCGCGCGGCGCGATCCTGTTCGACATCGGCGGCGGCTCAACCGAAGTGGTGAAGCTGATGCGGCCCAGCGGTCAACCGGACGCGCCGCCGGTGAAGGGGCCATGGGTATCGTTGCCGCTCGGCGTCGTGACGCTGGCGGAGCATTTCGGCGGCATCAATGTGACGCGGGAATCCTACGCGGCGATGGTCGATGCGGTGGCCACGCATCTTGCACCGTTCGCCGCCGCGCATAATGGCGATCTTGCAAACGTGCACCTGCTCGGCACATCGGGTACCGTCACCACGGTGGCGGGCGTGCATCTCGGCCTGGTGCGCTACGACCGCCGCAGGGTCGACGGACTCTGGATGAATGGTCATGACATCAGTGCGGCGGTCGAGAAACTGATGACGATGACTTATCGCCAGCGCGCCGATAATGGCTGCATCGGTTCGGAGCGCGCCGATCTGGTGCTGGCAGGCTGCGCCATCCTCGATGCCATTCGCGCGGCCTTCCCGGTGCCGCGGCTGCGGGTTGCCGATCGCGGTCTGCGCGAGGGCATGCTGGTCGAAATGATGCGCGAAGACGGCTATATCCAGCCCGTGTAAGGTCGCACGCGGACACCCAAGCTAATCCTGCAAGGCTCACTTATGGCGAAAGACACCACCGGGCGGCTGCACGTCACGGTCAAGAGCGGTGGCAAGCGCAAGCTGTCATCCAAACTGTGGCTGGAGCGCCAGCTCAACGATCCCTATGTCGCGCAGGCCAAGCGCGAAGGTTATCGTTCGCGTGCCGCCTACAAACTGCGCGAGATGGACGACAAGTACCGCTTCCTGAAGCAGGGACAGGCGGTGGTCGATCTTGGTGCTGCGCCGGGCGGCTGGAGCCAGATCGCCGCGAAGCGCGTCGGCGCGGAGGCGGGCAGGGGCAAGGTCGTCGCCATCGACCTTCTGGAGATGGGGGAAATTCCCGGCGTCACCTTCGCGCAGCTTGATTTTCTCGCCGATGACGCGCCTTCGAGGCTGCGCGCGATGCTTGGCGGCGGCGCTGACATCGTGATGTCGGACATGGCCGCCAACACCACGGGGCATCGCAAGACCGATCAGCTGCGCATCGTCGGCCTTGTCGAAAGCGCGGCGGCGTTCGCGGCCGAGGTGCTCAATCCCGGCGGTGTGTTTCTCGCAAAAGTTTTTCAAAGCGGGGCCGATGCCACGCTGCAGAACGAACTGAAACGCAATTTCGCGACCGTGCGTCACGTCAAGCCGGCGGCGAGCCGCCAGGATTCCTCCGAGCGTTACGTGCTCGCGATGGGTTTTCGCGGCGGCAATTAACCCAGCCGCTGGTCGCGCACGTCGGCGGTGGTCTCGTTGGCGGCGGTATCGGCGGCCTTCGGGCCTTCCATCCCCTCGACCTTCTGGCCGGAGATCTGGTACCCGGCGTTGGCCGGCAGGCGATAGAACGCCCAGAACGACGACACCGAGATCAGCGAGACGACGACAAAGGCTGGCCAGAAATCGGCGGCGCTGAGTTCGGGCGCCTGCCGGAAACGCAGCGTGGCTTCGACCGCGAAGGCGCCGACAGCGACGCCCGCCGCAATCGCCAGTTGCTGGTTGACGCTGGCGAGCGTGGTGGCGCGGCTCATCTGCGGCGGCTCGATATCCGCATAAGCGAGCGTGTTGATGGCGGTGAATTGCAGCGAGCGGAAAAATCCGCCGACGATCAGGATAATCGTGATCAGCAACAGCGGCGTGTTGGGTGTGAACAGCGCGCAGGCGGCGACGGACGCTGATGCCACGAACACGTTGAACAGGATGACCGGCTTGAAGCCGAAGGTGTGGATGATGCGGGCGGCGAAGGTCTTCATGCCCATCGCGCCGATCGCGGAGGCAAACGTCACCATACCGGACTGGAACGGCGACAGCCCGAACCCGATCTGCATCAAAAGCGGCAGCAGGAACGGCAGCGCGCCGATGCCCATGCGGAACAGAAAGCCTCCACCCATGCTGGCGCGCAGCGTCGGCAGTTGCAGCAGCGAGAAGTCGAGCACCGGGGAAACGGTGTTGCGAGCGTGCCGGATGTAGAGCAGCCCCGAGACGATGCCGCCTGCGATCAGCCCGATGACAATCTGCCAGGGCAGAAGATTGAGCCCGGCAACCGAGAGACCAAAGGCGAGCCCGGCGACGGCAAGTCCCGCCAGCAGCAATCCCACAAGGTCGAACCGCTCGAGGCTGTCGCTGGGGATAGGGTCGATGAAGCGGGCGGTGAGGTAGATCCCGAGAAAACCGATCGGGATGTTGATGAGAAAAATCCAGTGCCATGAAAAATAGGTCGTGATGAAGCCGCCGAGCGGCGGGCCAATCACGGGACCGAGCAAGGCGGGTACCGTGACCCACGCCATGGCGTTGACGAGTGCGCTCTTTTCGATGGTTCGCAGCATCACCAGACGGCCGACCGGCATCATCATCGCGCCACCCATGCCCTGAAGAATCCGGGCATAGACGAAATCGGCCAGGGAGCTTGAAAGCGCACAGCCAATCGAGCCGATCATGAAAACGCCGATCGCGGTCGCGAACACGTTGCGCGCGCCGAACCTGTCCGCCATCCAGCCGCTGCCGGGAATGAAAACCGCGAGCGACAACAGATACGAGGTAATGGCAACCTTCAGTGCCAGCGGGTCTGTGCCGATATCCGTGGCGATCGCCGGGAGCGATGTCGCAATCACCGTGGAGTCCATGTTCTCCATGAACAGCGCACAGGCGACGATCAGCGGAATCAGGCGTTCTTTCTGCATCAGCAGGTTCGTAGCAATGGCGGGAGGATCGGCAAAGCCTGGTAGTGGTCCGATTCCAACATTCGCATCCTGCGGCAGCAGGCACGTTTACGAATGTTGGAATCAAAGGACCACTGTAAATATGAGGTTCTCGTGGAGTTTTGGATTTGACATTCGCTTTGCGAGCCCGCGGCCAGTGGGGAGCGAATGTCAAATCCACCCCACCAGGCAGCAAAAATGCCCGGTATCACAGTGAGGGTGGGGCGGAAGGGTCAACTCGGCGTGACTGCAACCGTTCCGCCGCAAGGGCTCGAGCCGGTATGGCTGCCATCGCCTAAAAGCCTGTCAAAACCGCGAGAAAGGCTTTGAGATGTGGGGTCGCCATGCTATCGACCACCGCCAATCCCATTGATGGGCGACGATTCGCGTGTGGTGCCACAGCGCCGCCGGATCGCCGCTTATCCTGAGATGTTAGCGCGGCACAGGCCGCTGGAGGGAGTTGGCAATGGCGTCCATCGATCAGACAATCCGGGAAGCGTTCACCTTCGACGATGTGTTGTTGAAGCCCGGCCTGTCGGAGGTGATGCCCTCCGAGGCCGATCTTCGCACCCATCTCACGCCCGCTGTTCCACTCAACATTCCGATCATGGCGTCCGCCATGGATACTGTGACCGAAGCCCGCATGGCGATCGCGATGGCGCAGGCGGGCGGCATCGGCGTCATCCATCGCAATTTCGGCAGCCCTGAAGATCAGGCCGGTCAGGTGCGGCAGGTGAAGAAGTTCGAATCCGGCATGGTGGTCAACCCGCTGACCATCTCGCCCGATGCGCGGCTCGCCGATGCGCTGGCGATGATGAAGGATCACGGCTTCTCCGGCATTCCGGTGGTAACCGGCGGCGACAACGGCCAGCCCGGCAAGCTCGTTGGCATTCTCACCAACCGCGACGTGCGTTTCGCCACCAATCCGGACCAGAAGATCTCCGAGTTGATGACGCGCGAAAATCTCATCACCGTGCGTGAGGGCGGCGTCAACCAGACCGAAGCCAAGAAGCTGTTGCATCAGAACCGGATCGAGAAGTTGCTCGTCGTTGACGATCAATACCGCTGCGTCGGCCTGATCACCGTGAAGGATATGGAGAAGGCGGTGGCCTATCCGCTCGCGTCCAAGGACGAGCAGGGCCGCCTGCGCGTTGCCGCCGCGACCACGGTGGGCGATGGCGGGTTCGAACGCACCGAACGGCTGATCGACGCGGGCGTCGATGTGGTCGTGGTCGATACCGCGCACGGCCATTCGCAGCGCGTGCTCGATGCGGTCAACCGCATCAAGCGGCTGTCGAATGTGGTGCAGGTCGTGGCGGGCAATGTCGCGACCAAGGAAGGTGCCCAGGCGCTGATCGATTCCGGCGCGGACGCGATCAAGGTCGGCATCGGCCCGGGTTCGATCTGCACCACGCGCATCGTGGCCGGCGTCGGCGTGCCGCAGCTCACCGCGATCATGGATTCGGTCGAGGCGGCGAAGATGGCTGGCATTCCGGTGATCGCGGACGGCGGCATCAAATTCTCGGGCGATCTCGCCAAGGCGCTGGCGGCGGGCGCCGACGTCGCCATGGTCGGCTCGCTGCTCGCGGGCACCGACGAGACACCGGGCGAGGTGTTCCTGTGGCAGGGGCGCTCCTACAAGGCCTATCGCGGCATGGGCTCGGTCGGCGCGATGTCGCGTGGCTCGGCCGATCGTTACTTCCAGCAGGACATCAAGGATACGCTCAAGCTGGTGCCGGAAGGCATCGAAGGGCAGGTGCCGTACAAGGGGCCTGTCGCTGGCGTGCTGCATCAATTGGCCGGTGGCCTTCGCGCCGCGATGGGCTATGTCGGCGCCAGGACGCTGAAGGATTTCCACACCAAGGCGCAATTCGTCCGCATCTCCGGTGCGGGCTTGCGCGAAAGCCACGTCCACGATGTGACGATCACGCGCGAGAGCCCGAACTATCCCGGCGGAGCGTAGTTGTCGACGGCGAGCCCGCGGCATCCATGATCGGGGTGCGCGCGGGCGATCCCTGCTTCGGTAGTTGGAGAATGCCGTATGATGTACCAAGGCATTTTGCTGCCGGTTTTTGTGCTCGTGGCGCTGACGTTCGGGGTGCTGTTCTGGACCGGGCGGCGTCTCTCGCTCGCAGGCGGACCTGCGCAGGGCTGGTTCAACTATCACCTTCACACCCTGTTCTATGTCGTTGTGGCGCTTGCGCTGCCGCTGCGGCAGGCCGATCTGGTGATGGTGCTGCTGGCATGGGTTTTCGTGGTGCTGCAAATTCGCCATGCCGGTATTTTTATTCGCTCGTCGGGCGAGGGTTCGCAGAGTTCCTCGCTCTTTATCGGCGGCGCACTGGCATTGCTGGCGATGTGGGTGTACTTCGCGCTACGCATCCTGTTTCCCACAATCACATAACGACTGAAGGATAGTCATGACGCCCGCCGCACGGCTGTCCGCTGCCATTGAAGTTCTCGAGGCGATCGATGCCAACCGCTCCCCGGCGCAAAGCGCGCTGAAGGCGTGGGGCACGGCGCATCGTTTTGCGGGCTCGGGCGATCGCGCTGCGATCGCGGGCCTCGTGTTCGACGCGCTGCGCCGCCGCTCGTCGGGTGCGTATGTGATGGACGAAGATACGCCACGCGGGCGGCTGCTCGGGGCGCTGCGGCTGGAGCGTGGCCTCGACACCGATGCCATCGCGGCTTTGTGCAATGGCGAGCGTTTCGCGCCCGCGCCGTTGTCGGATGCCGAGCGCAGCGCACTGGACAAGCGCACGCTTGAGGACGCACCGCCGGACATCGCGGGCGATTATCCGGCGTGGCTCGACCGATATCTTGCGGAAGCCTTTGGCGAGGATCGCGTCAGGGAAGCCGCTGCGATGGCGAGCCGCGCGCCGCTCGATCTGCGCGTCAATTCGCTCCGCACGAAACCGGAGAAGGCGCTGGCCGCGCTGTCGCATCTGGGTGCGCAGCCGACGCCATGGTCGCCGCTCGGCCTGCGTATCGTGCTCGGGGCGGATGCGCGCAATCCCGGCGTCCATGCCGAGGAAGTTTTCATCAAGGGTGGCGTTGAAGTGCAGGATGAAGGCTCGCAGCTTGCGGCCTTGTTCACACAGGCCAAACCGGGCGAACAGGTGATCGACCTGTGTGCGGGCGCGGGCGGCAAGACGCTGGCGCTCGCGGCGATGATGGGCGGCAAGGGCCGCCTTATTGCCACGGATCGTGACAAGCGCCAGCTTGCGCCGATCCATGAGCGGCTGTCGCGGGCCGGCGTGCACAATGCCGAGATACGTGCGCCCAAGGGGGCCGAGAACCCGCTGTCCGACATCAAGGCCAGCGCCGATCTTGTGATGGTGGATGCGCCGTGTACCGGCACCGGGACGTGGCGGCGCAACCCCGACGCGAAATGGCGGATGCGGCCCGGCGCGCTGGAGGTCCGGCTCAAGGAGCAGGCCGAGGTGCTGGAACGCGCTGCGGCGCTGGTGAAGCCCGGCGGGCGCATCGCCTACATCACCTGTTCGGTGCTGCCGCCGGAAAACGGCGGCCAGATCGAGGCTTTCACGGCCCGCCATGACGATTTTGCCGTGGTGCCGCCGGCCGAGGTCATTGAGGTGCTTGGGGAGCGTGCCGCAGCTTTCGGCAAGGCGGTGCGTTCCTCGCCCCGGGGGCTTCTGATGACCCCGCTGCGCACCGGGACCGACGGGTTTTTCGTCTCGGTGCTGCGCAGGGGCGCGGCTTAAATTCACAATTCGTCAGGGCCGGCATAGCCCGTCGAAGACGAGCGTGAACGCCCTTATGACCCGGCCATCCACGACTTATCACGAAATCTGCAAACAAGACGTGGATCACCGGGTCATAGGCGAGCGAAGCGACGCCGTCCTTCAGACGGCTATGCCCGGTGATGACGGTCGCGGGCGTGGTGGTCGCAGCGCACCGGGACCGACGGGGTTTTTCGTCTCGATTCTGCACAAGCATGACATTCTGAATGAGTGCCCCGAAACCTGCCGATAAGGCCAGTTTTGCAGGCTTCCCGGGTTGCGACTCCGCCTCCCGTCGCGTATTTCCCAGCCATGACAGCATCCAGCCAGACGCCTTCCGCGACGCCCGACGTGGCGGCCGCGCACGAGAAGATTCTGATTGTCGATTTCGGCTCTCAGGTCACGCAACTGATCGCCCGCCGCGTCCGCGAGGACGGCGTCTATTCCGAGATCGTGCCGTTCCAGAAAGCCGAGGAAGCCTTCAGGGTGATGAAGCCGAAGGCGGTGATCCTCTCGGGCGGTCCGGCTTCGGTGCTCGACGAGAACGCGCCGTCCGCGCCGATGTCGATCCTGACCGCGGGCGTGCCGGTGCTCGGCATCTGCTACGGCGAACAGACCATGGCGCAGCAACTGGGCGGTACGGTGGAGGCAGGGCATCACCGCGAATTCGGCCGCGCCGCGATCGAGATCACCGACGACTGCGCGCTGTTCGAGGGCGTCTGGAAGAAGGGCGAGCGTCACGACGTCTGGATGAGCCATGGCGACCGCGTGACGAAACTGCCGGAAGGGTTTCGCGGCGTGGCGAAGGCGGCCGGCTCGCCGATTTCCATCATCGCGGATGATGCGCGCAAATTCTACGCGATGCAGTTTCACCCCGAGGTGGTGCATACGCCGGATGGCGCAAAGCTCATCAAGAATTTCGTGCGCAAGATCGCAGGGCTGAAAGGCGACTGGACCATGCGCGCCTTCCGCGACGAGGCGATCGAGAAGATTCGCGCCCAGGTCGGCCAGGGCCGCGTGATCTGCGGGCTCTCGGGCGGCGTCGATTCAGCAGTCGCCGCGGTGCTGATCCATGAAGCGATCGGCGACCAGCTCACCTGCGTGTTCGTCGATCACGGCCTGTTGCGGATGGCGGAGGCGGAGACGGTGGTCGATCTGTTCCGCCACCACTACAACATCGCGCTGGTGCATGTGGATGCCTCGAAGACGTTCCTGGGCGAACTCGCGGGCGTCACCGATCCGGAAGCGAAGCGCAAGATCATCGGCAAGCTGTTCATCGACGTGTTCGATGAGGAAGCCAGGAAGATCGCAAGCGAAGGTAAGGGATCGGCGGATTTCCTCGCGCAGGGCACGCTCTATCCCGACGTGATCGAAAGCGTGTCGTTCACCGGCGGCCCCTCCGTCACCATCAAGTCACACCACAATGTCGGTGGTCTGCCCGCGCGCATGAAGATGAAGCTGGTCGAGCCGTTGCGCGACCTGTTCAAGGACGAGGTGCGCGCCCTGGGGCGCGAACTCGGTTTGCCGGATGTGTTTGTCGGACGCCATCCGTTTCCGGGGCCGGGGCTTGCGATCCGCTGTCCGGGCGAGATCACGCCGGAGAAGCTCGACATCCTGCGGCAGGCGGATGCGATCTACATCGAGGAAATCCGCCGCGCCGGGCTTTACGATACCATCTGGCAGGCATTCGCGGTGCTGCTGCCGGTCAAGACCGTCGGTGTGATGGGCGACAGCCGCACCTATGAATTCGTCGTCGGCTTGCGTGCGGTGACTTCGACCGACGGCATGACGGCGGACTTCTACCCGTTCGACATGAAGTTTCTCGCCGAAACCGCGACCCGCATCATCAACGAGGTGAAGGGCGTCAACCGCGTCGTCTACGACGTAACGTCAAAACCGCCCGGCACCATCGAGTGGGAATAGAAGCCATCGTGCCGCGCGATCCCGCCCGCAGGCAGGCGATCGCGCGACAGCCTGCGTCTCATGGCCGGCGCTCGCGCCACCAGCGCAACAGCCCGTAGGAGAGGCGCGCCTTTTCGCCATGGACAGGCGTGTCGGGCCGAATCCTCATCCATGACGATTTGGCGTAAGCGAGCCGCTGCTCGGGATAGATGCTGCGGTGACCAATCATCAGATAGGCGGCTATCGCCGCTCCCGCCGTATAGAGCGTGCCGACGGCGCCGCCGAACAGTTCGACGCCCATCAGGATGGCCGCGACGGGCGTGTTGGAGCTTGCGGCGACGACGCTGACGAGCCCTGCGGCCGCGCCAAGCACCGGCGGCAGGCCGAACCAATAGGCGAGGGCATTCCCGGCGACGGCGCCAATGACGAATTGCGGCGTCACGACGCCGCCGTAGAAGCCGGAGCCGATGGTGATGGCGACAAGCAGACTCTTCCACAGAAAGCCGAACAAAGGCATCGGCGCGCCGGCGAGGGCCTGATCCATCAGGGGCAGGCTGAGGCCGAGATAATCGGTGGGGATGACGAGGATCAGGAGCGCAAGCAGAAGGCCGCCGCACAGCGGCATGAGCGGTGGCCAGACATTGAAGCGGCTCTGCATCGCCGTGAACAGCGCCCGTGCCCGGTGCACGAATTCAACGAAGACGAGCGAGATGATCCCGCACACCACGCCGAGCAGGACGATTTTCAGAAACAGGATTTCGGAAAATACGGGAGGCGTTGCGAAGGGGTAGGTGGTGTAGGGGACGCCCCAGAACACGCTCACCTGATAGGAGGCGACGCCTGCGATGACGGCGGGAAACAGAAAGTCGTGGCGAATGCGGCCGATCGCCAGCACCTCGACGCCGTAGATGGCGCCTGCAATCGGGGTGCCGAAAACACTGGCAAACCCGGCACTCACGCCGCAGGCGACGATGCGCTGGCGGAGTTCGCTGTTGAGGTGGAAGATCTGACCGATGGTCGCGCCGAGCGAGGCGCCGATGTGGGAGCACGGTCCTTCCTTGCCGGCCGAGCCACCGCTTGCAAGTGTGATGATGGCGGCGATCGGCTTGATCGGCAGGGTCAGAAACGGCATCCGCCCCGCCTGGGTGTGAACGGCTGCGAACAGCGTATCCTTGAGGCCTGTGGTGTTGAGCCGGTAGCCGTAATGCAGCAAGAGCCCGTTCAACAGCCCGCCGGCTGGCAGGAGACACATCTGCAGCCAGAGCGGAATCCCCTCCGTTTGCCCTGTCATGAAGAACAGCCCATGCAGAAACAGGCTGGTTCCGCTCCCCACGATCGCGCCGGTGAGGGTGGCGAGGAAGAGCCATTGCAGCACCGTGGCCAGCATGACAACAGGCTCAAGGAAGTTGAAGCGCCGCACGAAACGATCTCGGGTGGGAAAGGAACTGTGACGATGGTGGACCGTGGCGGCATAATCAAACCTGCGCCGCCACGCAACCGCGTCGCGGCGGGCGCCGCTGCGTGAACCGCTCCTCTCCGGGGGGCAAGCCAGTCTTGTCGCGCTGGGCGAGACCCGCTATGGCGTCCTGAAAGGCTTGAGAAACAGGAGCAGGATCAGATGGCGCGCGTGCATTGCTTGACCGAAATGGGAATGGGCGTTGATATTCACGGCAAGGATCCGACCAAGGCTGCGAAACGGGCGGTGGTCGATGCGCTGCGCCATGCCAGTCTTAATTTCTTCGAGCTGGTCGGCAAAACCCGTCATGACATGCTGGTGGACGTGGTTGTTGCGGTCCCCTCCGATCCGGAGAAGGTCGATATTGCGGCTGTCGCAAAAGAACTGCCCTACGGCAAGATCACGGTGAAGGCCGTCAGGGGCGGCCTGGAAATCCCCTATGAGAGCGGCGACTCCATCCTGACCGCGAATGCGGCCGTGATCGTTTACATCGACGACGGCAAGTAAGCCCGAGGGTCAGGCGCAGGCGCGTGGTTCGCCGCCCAGCGATCTCTTGATCCGCGGTGCGGCGAACTCCAGAAAATAGCGCGTCTTCAGCGGCAGGATGTTCTGGCTCGCGTGCATGAGATGAACCGGGATTGCCGCGGGCTCGTCGTTCTGCAGAATGATTTTCAGTTTTCCCTGCCGGATAGCCTCTGCAGCCTGGTAAGACAGGACACGGGTTACGCCGATGCCGGCAACCGCGGCGTCGACGGCAGCTTCCGCGGTATTGACTGCGAGACGGCAGACCGGGTGGACCGGTTTCGCGGGTCCTTTCCCCTTTTTTGCGAATGTCCAGGGCGAAGCAGGGGACGTGATCGCAAACGCCACGCTCATGTGCGCATTGAGATCGGCTGGTTTTTGCGGAGTGCCGTGCGCCTTGAAATAGGCCGGGCTGCCGCAGACCACCCGCCGGATCGCGCCGACGCGCGTGGCGACCATCGTGCTGTCCGGTAGTTCTCCGATGCGCACGGCCATGTCGATGTGGTCGTCAATGAGGTCGACGTTCCTGTCGGACAGCGTCATGCGCACGTTGATCTCGGGAAAGCGCAAGAGAAACTCGTTGACGATGGGCAGGACGTGCAGCCTGCCGAATGCGACCGGCGCTGTGACGGTCAGGGCTCCGCGCGGCTCGCTGTATTCGCCTGCGGCCTGTTCTTCGGCTTCATCGACCCATTCCAGAATGCGCTTGCACGCGGCGATGTAGGAAGCGCCGGCTTCGGTCAGGCCGAGTTTTCGTGTCGAGCGGACGAGGAGCTGGGTTTTCAGATGAGCTTCGAGTTCCGAAACCTTGCGGCTGACGGTGGGGAGCGGAACGCCGAGCTTGCGGCCGGCCGCCGAGAGGCTGCCTTCCTCGATCGCCGTCACCAGTAGCGACATCGCCTCAAGCCGGTCCATCTGGTTCTCATTCTTCGAGAGGGTATTTCTCGAAAATACAGGATTATTACTTTTTCCGGTAGGGCGTAATTTGCAGGCAACCGAGGGAGGGTCGGATGATCCATCGATTTCTCGAGATTGCTTCAACGCCCAGCGTCAAGGCGGCGCAGGCTGCCAACGGTGTCGCTGAGTACTGGGAGCACCTCACAAGCAGGCGAACGCGGGATCGCTTCACCGAGGCCGAAGTAGCGTTCATTGGCGAACGCGACAGCTTCTATATCGCGACAACATCGGAAAACGGGTGGCCCTATATCCAGCATCGTGGTGGACCCAAGGGGTTTCTGCGTGTGCTGGACGACAAGACCCTCGCCTTTGCCGACTATCGGGGTAACCGGCAATACATCACGACAGGCAATCTGGCGGCCAACGATCGCGTCTGTCTGTTCCTGATGGACTACCCCAGGCGGGGCCGGTTGAAGATTTATGCACGTGCCGAGGTGAAGGAAGTTCGCGACGATGCCTCGCTGGTGGATCGGTTTGCCATCCCCGGATACAAGGCGAAGGTGGAGCGTGTGATGGTTCTGCATCTGGAGGCGTTCGACTGGAACTGCTCGCAGCACATTACGCCCCGGTTCACCGAAGCCGAACTGGCCGAGGCGCTGGAGCCGGTCAGGGCGCATCTGGCCGAACTCGAGGCCGAGAACACGCGTTTGCGTGCGATCGCCGGAAAGGACAAGGCGCTCACCTGAGGGGCAGCGGATAAAGGCAGATCATGAAGGCTGACAGCTATGCCGTTTTTGAGACGGTATCAGGATTCTGCGGCATCGCGTGGAGCGACAACGGCATCACGCGGTTTCAACTGCCGACCGGAGATGCCGATGCCACGCGGCGGTTGCTGCTCCGGCGCGTGTCCGGTGCGAAGGTGGCGAAGCCGACGCCCGAGATCGCCAGCGTGATCGATGCGGTGCGGCGCTATTTCGAGGGCCGCGAAATCGATTTTTCAGATTTGAAACTTGACCTCGACGGTCAGGACGATTTGTCCAAACAAATTTACGCGCTCGTCCGGCGTCTCGCATGGGGCCAGACGACGACCTACGGTGCGCTGGCAAAGGAGATTGATGTCGATCCGCGGCTTGCGCGTAACGTTGGTCAGGCGATGGCGAGAAACCCGATCCCGCTGATCATTCCGTGCCATCGCGTGCTGGCCGCGGGCGGCAAGGTTGGCGGGTTTTCCGCGCCGGGCGGCGCGGCGTTGAAGGTCCGGATGCTGGAGCTGGAAGGCGTCGTGATGGCGCCGGAGCAGCCCGCGCAACATTCGCTGGAATTTTGAGCCGGGCTCCGGTCACAGTGCCGATTTGCGCGATTCATGCGATCGCGTAGAATCGCGAACAATTCAAATTCGGAGGCGGGCGGCGTGTCAGTGACCATCTACGGCATCAGGAATTGCGACACGATGAAGAAGGCATTCGCCTGGCTCGACAAGGCCGGCGTCGCCTATGATTTCCATGACTACAAGAAAGTGGGTGCCAGCAAGGGCGATCTTGAGAAATGGTGCAAGGCCGCAGGCTGGGAAACGGTTCTCAATCGTGCAGGGCTCACATTCAAGAAACTGCCCGATGCCGACAAGGAGGGGCTGACCGAGCGCAAGGCCATCGCCTTGATGATGGCGCAGCCCTCGATGATCAAGCGGCCGGTGCTCGACGATGGCAAGCGCCTTTTGGTCGGCTTCAAGCCGGATGAATATGAAAAAGAACTCGGCGGGAAGGCAGTACGCAAAAAGGCAGCCCGCTGACGCGGGTTAGGTTTATCGGAATCGTCATGCGCGGGCTTGACCCGCGCATCCATCCAGCAAAAATTTTTCAAGAAGATGGATTGCCGGGTCAAGCCCGGCAATGACAGGTCGCGTTTCCATCAAAAGCAAAACCGCTCTAATACGGCCGCAGGTTCGCCTGAACTTACTCGAACTCGATCTTGTCGCGCGGCGAGATTCGCGGCGGCGGCGTGAAGTAGAGTTTCTTGTCGATGACGGCGCGGACGGCATCGACCGGAAGCTGCTCGCGCATCAGTTTGTCAATTTCGAAATGCCCATCAGGGCTGATCGTCTCGAATGAGGCGATGATACGGGTGATGCGCTCGCCGTCGCCAAAGGGAAGCAGCAGACGCTCGACATCCACCTTGCGATTGTTGCGGTCCTGAACCCGCGACACGGTGTAGACCGGAAGGCCGCGCCGGATGCATTCATGATAGATGGGCATGATGACGCCGGCGAGCCGGGGGCCGAGGTAATCGCCAAGTTCGCGGCCGCCGCCGGTTGCGCCATAGGCCTTGGCCAGACGTGTGCCGATGCTGTCGATCATGATGCGCGGCTGGCCGTTGTCCGGTCTCACCGTGTAAATAACGGCGGACGCGCATTCGTCGTTGGCGCATTCGAGATGGAATTTTTCAAATGGGGGAGCGCGCTGAACGGGGGCATAAAGACTGAGCCATTTGTTCAGAAGGTCGCGCTGCTGAATGGCGCGGATAACTTCGATCGTGGTCCCCGGAAACGGCGCGGTGTGGCCGAGAAGAGTGTCTCGTTTGGCCGACATGGTGACAGCCTCCGAAATCAACTTCAGCAAATGTCCATCATGTTCCCGATCTTCGCAAACGCAAGACAGAAATGGGGTTGGGTCATTTTTGAGGCCGTTTTTCTGAAATCGAGAAGTTGTGCACTGCGCTTCAATGTCCAAAGGTCTCGTTGCGCGCCAGATCAGGTTCACTGCATATTTGGCAAGGGCAGGTAGTGTTTAGGCAGATAAGGCAAAAAATGCCGCTGCTTACTGCAATGCGAAGGTGGGGATTTTGTTTGTCGGACTACATCCTTGAAACACATGGCCTGACCAAGGAGTTTGCAGGTTTTTCCGCGGTCAGCGACGTCAATCTGCAGGTCCGGCGCCATACCATCCATGCGCTGATCGGCCCCAATGGTGCGGGCAAAACCACCTGTTTCAACCTGCTCACGAAATTCCTCCGTCCCTCAAGAGGGACGATTATCTACAACGGGCAGGATATCACCGAGGCCAAGCCTGCCGATGTGGCGCGGCTCGGCCTGGTGCGCTCGTTTCAGATTTCCGCCGTGTTTCCCAATCTGACGGCGCTGGAGAATGTGCGCGTCGCCCTCCAGCGCGAGCATGGGGAATCGTTTGATTTCTGGCGGTCGAAATCAGTCCTCAATCGTTTCAACGAGCGGGCGAGGGCGCTGCTGGACGATGTCGGGCTGTCGGCCTTCGCCGGCGTTCGCGCGGTGGAAATGCCCTATGGGCGCAAGCGCGCGCTGGAGATCGCGACCACGCTTGCGCTCGCGCCGGAGATGATGCTGCTCGACGAGCCGATGGCCGGCATGGGGCAAGAGGATATCGAGAAGATCGCCGCGCTCATCAAGCGCATTGCCGCCGACCATACGATCCTGATGGTCGAGCATAACCTCAATGTGGTGTCGAACCTGTCGGACAAGATCACGGTGCTGACGCGCGGCCAGATTCTGGCCGAGGGTGATTACGCGACGCTGACCCAGGACGAGCGTGTCAAGGAAGCCTATCTGGGAGCCGGGCATGGCTGAGGCAGCAACAGCGCCGGTGCTCGACGTCAAGGGGCTGCAGGCCTGGTACGGCGAATCTCATGTCCTCCATGGGATGGACTTCCAGGTCCGGCCCGGCGAGGTGGTGACGCTGCTCGGCCGCAACGGCGCGGGCAAGTCGACCACGCTGAAATCGATCATGGGCATCATCGGCAAGCGCCGCGGCTCGGTGATGTTCGAGGGCAAGGAGACGATCCATCTGACGTCGGACAAGATCGCACGGCTCGGCATTGCCTTCTGCCCCGAGGAGCGCGGAATTTTCTCCAGTCTTGACGTCAAGGAAAACCTGATGCTGCCGCCGGCGATCCGGCCCGGCGGCATGCCGGTCGAGCGGATTTTCGACCTGTTCCCCAACCTCAAGGAGCGGCTCACCAGCCAGGGCACCAAACTGTCCGGCGGCGAGCAGCAGATGCTGGCGATTGCGCGCATCCTGCGCACCGGCGCGCGCTTCCTGATGCTGGACGAGCCGACCGAGGGATTGGCCCCGGTCATCATCCAGCAGATCGGGCGCACCATCTCGCGGCTGAAGGCGGAAGGCTTTACGATTCTTCTGGTCGAGCAGAACTTCCGGTTCGCCGCAGACCTTGCGGATCGCTTCTACGTTGTCGAGCACGGGCAGGTGATCGACACATTTGCGAGCGGCGAGCTGGAAGCCAATATGCAGAAACTTCACCAATATCTCGGCGTGTAACGATGCAGGCGCTTTACGGACAGCTTCTTGTCGGACTGATCAACGGCTCGTTCTACGCGCTGCTCAGTCTCGGTCTTGCCGTCATCTTCGGCATGCTTGAAATCATCAACTTCGCCCACGGCGCGCTTTACATGATGGGCGCATTCACCGCGTATTTTCTGCTGCATTATTTCGGCTTGAATTACTGGTGGGCGCTATTGTTCGCGCCGCTGATCGTCGGTGCATTCGGCATGCTCCTGGAGCGCACGCTGCTGCGCGGGCTCCAGGGGCTTGATCCGCTCTACGGCCTGCTGCTGACCTTCGGTCTTGCGCTGGTGATCCAGGGTATCTTCCAGAACTATTTCGGCTCCTCCGGCATGCCCTATGCGATGCCGGCCGAACTGCGCGGCGCCGTCAATCTCGGCTTCATGTATCTGCCGATCTATCGCGGCTGGGTTGTCATCGTGTCGCTGGTGGTGTGTCTGGCGACATGGTTTCTGATCGAGCGGACGAGGCTTGGCGCCTACCTGCGCGCCGCGACCGAGAACCCGACGCTGGTCCGCGCCTTCGGCATCAACGTGCCTTTGATGATCACCCTGACCTACGGGCTCGGCGTCGGCCTGGCTGCACTGGCCGGGGTGTTGTCCGCGCCGATCAATCAGGTTGGACCGCTGATGGGGGCCGACCTCATCATCGTGGTGTTTGCCGTGGTGGTGATTGGCGGCATGGGCTCGATCATGGGTTCGGTCATCACGGGTTTTTCACTCGGTGTGATCGAGGGGCTGACCAAGTATTTTTATCCGGAAGCATCCAACACCGTGGTCTTCGTGTTGATGGTGCTGGTTTTGCTGGTGAAGCCCACAGGGCTGACGGGACGGGCGAACTGACATGGCGATCACCACCGAGAACGCGCCTCCCACCAGGAACCGCCCGATGGCGGACGAGATCGCTGGCTTCTTCGTCATGGCGGTGCTGCTGGCGGCCGTACCGTTCACAGGCATCTATCCTTATTTCGTCATGCAGGCGCTGTGCTTTTCGCTGTTTGCCTGCGCCTTCAACCTGCTGATCGGCTATAGCGGGCTGTTGTCGTTCGGCCATTCGATGTTTCTCGGCACCGCCGGCTATTTCACGGCCTATTCCCTGAAATCGTGGGGCGTGCCGCCGGTCGCCGGTGTGCTGATCGGCGTTTTCGCGGCGGCGGTGCTGAGCGTTATCACCGGCGCGATCGCGATCCGGCGGCAAGGCATCTACTTCGCCATGATCACGCTGGCGCTGTCGCAGTTGATGTACTTTATCTATCTGCGCGCACCGTTCACCGGCGGCGAGGATGGCATCCAGGGCATTCCGCAGGGCATGCTGTTCGGGTTTATCGATCTGTCGAATACCAACACGCTGTACTATTTTATCCTCAGTGTGTTTCTGCTGGCGTTCCTCCTGATCTATCGCATCGTCAACTCGCCATTCGGCGAGGTGCTGAAGTCGATCCGCGAGAACGAGCCACGCGCGATTTCGCTCGGCTACAAAGTCGATCAATACAAGCTGATGGCGTTCATCCTGTCGGGGACGCTGGCTGGCCTCGCCGGTTCGTTGAAGATGTTCGTGACCCAGAACGCGTCGCTCACCGACGTGCACTGGACGATGTCGGGCGAGGTTGTGCTGATGACGCTGGTCGGCGGCCTCGGCACGTCGTTCGGCCCCATCGTCGGCGCCTTCATCATCGTCGCGATGCAGCAGTATCTGTCGGAGTTCGGTCAGTGGGTCATGGTCATGCAGGGTGCGGTCTTCATCGTCTGCGTGCTGACCTTCCGCCGCGGGATCGTCGGCGAGATTGCGCACTACTTCAAGCGGTCGTTGTAAGCGAGGGCGGTCGGATTTATTCAGAATGTCATGCGCGGGCTTGACCCGCGCATCCATCTAAAAATGAAGAGTCGCTTCAAAATGATGGATTGCCGGGTCATAAGGGCGTTCACGCCCGTCTGCGACGGGCTATGCCCGGCAATGACGATCCTCATTCTTAATCGACGTGATGAAGGTTATTTCACGTCGCCAGTTTCAATCCGACGATCCCGGCGACGATCAGCCCGATGCAGCCGAGCCGTGCGGCTGTTGCCGGATCGCCGAACAGCACGATGCCGAGGATGGCGGTGCCGACGGCGCCGATGCCGGTCCAGACCGCATAGCCGGTTCCGACCGGCAACGTTTTCAGCGCGATCGCGAGCAGAACGACGCTGATCGTCATCGCGGCGAGCGTCAGGACCGAGGGGACGAGCCGGGTGAACCCCTCGGTGTATTTGAGCCCGATCGCCCAGCCGATTTCCATCAGCCCGGCAACAAACAGGATGACCCACGCCATGAAGCACTCCTTCAATGGGCAGGGCCGTCCCCGCGAAATGATGGGATTTGACGGCCGGATGAGTTCCGCAAGCCGTGAAGCAGGGTCGTCCCCGCCACGCATATTTAGCGCATTTCACGGTTTGACGGAAACGAGGATCGTCATTGCCGGGCAGAGCCCGTCGCAGACGGGCGTGAACGCCCTTTCGACCCGGTAATCCATCTTGTTTCTCAATAAGATGGATGCGCGGATCAAGTCCGCGCATGGCGCATGAGGGGATGTGGTTTCCCTTGATCCTGAAGCATTTCCCTGTCACATGCTCGCGATCATGACCGACACTGTAGTTGCCGCCGATTCCGCGTCTCCGCTGGCCCATGAAGTCGAGCGCAGGCGCACCTTCGCGATCATCTCCCACCCCGACGCGGGCAAGACCACGCTGACCGAAAAGCTGCTGCTGTTCGGCGGCGCGATCAATCTCGCCGGTCAGGTCAAGGCCAAGGGCGAGCGCCGCTCGACGCGCTCCGACTGGATGAAGATCGAGCGCGACCGCGGCATTTCCGTCGTCACTTCGGTGATGACGTTCGAGTTCGACAATCTCGTTTTCAACCTGCTGGATACGCCGGGCCACGAGGACTTCTCCGAGGACACCTACCGCACGCTCACCGCAGTCGACTCCGCGGTGATGGTGATCGACGCCGCCAAGGGCATCGAGGACCGCACCCGCAAACTGTTCGAGGTGTGTCGCCTGCGCGACATTCCGATCATCACCTTTATCAATAAAATGGATCGCGAAAGCCGCGACCCGTTCGATCTGATGGACGAGATCGAGAAGACGCTGGCGCTCGACACCACGCCGATGACCTGGCCGGTGGGCCGTGGCCGAGACTTCCTTGGCACCTACGACATTGCGACCGGCGGCGTGCGCCTGCTGGAAGGCGGCGGCGCCAAGACCGGGCAGGCCGAGCAGATCGCAATCAGGGAGTTGGCGGGCCGCAATCCCAATCTTGATGCGGATGCAATCAGCGAAGAACTCGCGCTGGTGTCGGAGGCCTGCAAGCCGTTCGATCTGGAGTCGTTTCGCGAAGGGCATCTCACGCCGGTGTTCTTCGGCTCGGCGCTGCGTAATTTCGGCGTCGGCGACCTGCTCGAAGGATTGGGGCGCTACGCGCCGCCGCCGCGCGCGCAGGAGTCCAGCACGCGCAAGGTCGAGGCCTCGGAGCCGAAGATGAGCGCGTTCGTGTTCAAGATCCAGGCGAACATGGATCCGAACCATCGCGACCGCATCGCCTTCGCGCGGCTGTGCTCCGGCAAGCTGACGCGCGGCATGAAGTCGAAGCTGGTGCGGACCGGCAAGAACATGACGCTGTCAGCGCCGCAGTTCTTCTTCGCGCAGGACCGCGCCATCGCTGATGAGGCGTTCGCGGGCGACGTCGTCGGCATCCCGAACCATGGCACGCTGCGGATCGGCGATACGCTGACGGAAGGCGAAGACATCCAGTTCGTCGGCGTGCCGTCATTCGCGCCGGAAATCCTTCGTCGTGTGCGCCTGGGCGATGCGATGAAGGCGAAGAAGCTGAAGGAAGCCCTGCAGCAGATGTCGGAGGAGGGCGTCGTGCAGGTGTTCCGGCCGCGCGACGGCTCACCCGCGATGGTCGGCGTCGTCGGCCAGTTGCAGCTCGACGTGCTGAAAGCGCGGCTGGATGCGGAATATTCGCTGCCGGTTGATTTCGAGATCAGCGAATTCCAGCTGGCGCGCTGGTTCACGGCAGAAGACCGCAAGACGTTCGATACCTTCGTCAGCGCCAACGGCTCATCCATCGCCGAGGATGTCGATGGCGATCTGGTGTTCCTTGCCAAGAACGAATTCTATCTCGGCTACACCCGCGAACGCTCGCCTGGCATCGCCTTCATGAGCGTCAAGGACGTGAAGAAAAGCGCGGCGGCTTGATTTCGTGTAGAAGCGGGCAGTAGCGGAGCACGTCGTTTCAATCGTGCTCCTTTGCTGCGTATCAGACTCTGGTCGGATACTTATAGGCCGGCGCATTCTTCAGCTGCGCGGCATTGACGTCGATTTTTGCAAGCCACCTGTTTTCGTTGGCGTTGTAACTGAGGTCGACTGCGGCCGGCCGGACGGCGACATAGTGATCGTCGATTCCAAGGAACCCGCCGACGCTCACGATATACCCCCTGACCTCGCCATTGTTGGCGATGGCGATGTCCTGGATCCGCCCGACGTCCTTGTTGTCCTTGCTGTAGACAGCGCTGCCGACGATCTTGGAGCTGAGTTCCTCGTTATTCGGCAGGGTGGCAAACATGCCCGCGCTGTCCTGACTGTTCGGCGTATTGGCCGCAAGATGCCGGGATCCCGCGTTGCCGATGGTGGTTACTTCGGACATCGAATCCGGTGTTATAAACATTGAAACCGGATTGCCAGCCTGATCCTTCGCGTGGACATAAAACGAACCGGGGACAACCTTCACGTTGGAGAATCCCGACTGCTGAAGATCGCTGAGCATCTGCTGTTGAAGATTACCGGTCTGCGTATTGTTGCCGGCCTGTGTATTGGCCGCGAAAGCGCTGGCGACAGCAAGAGAGGACACCGTGGCCAGCGCAGCCGCGGTGACGATAAGTGTGCGTTTCATGAAATGATCTCCTGATGTATCGCCCGCCACACAGGGACAACCTGAACCGCGACTCGGCGTTCCGTTTTTCGCGCGAATGACAGAAACTTAATTCGCAATGCGCCGAAGTTTTCGGAAAGGGATGTGGTGCGAAGTCGTTGCACAGACAGGTTCAAAAATGCTACCCGACCCCATCGATCCGATGGGTGGGTGCCCTTATGGGTTTTGTACTTCTGATTTTGGGGCTGGTGCTTTTCCTGGGCGTCCATGTGCTGCCGACACGCCGTGATTTGCGTGCCTCGCTGGTCGCGCGGCTCGGTGAGGGCGGCTACAAGGCGGCCTTCGCCGTAATTGCGATTGTTGGCGTCGCGCTTGCGGCCAAGGGCTTCAGCATCTATCGCGCCACGGAGTGGGTCGATGTCTGGCATCCGCCCAAGGCGATGCGCCATCTGACGCTCGCCTTGATGCTGCCTGCGGTCATTCTGGTCGTGGCATCCTACATTCGCGGCCGCATCTTCGTGAAGCTGAAGCATCCGATGTTGGCGGGCGTGAAGCTGTGGGCGGTCGCGCATCTTCTGGCGAACGGCGATCTTGGTTCGATTATCCTGTTCGGCTCGGTGCTGGCGTGGGCCGTCTATGATCGTATCTCGCTGAAGCATCGCACCGACGCCGGCGCGCCGCCGATTCCGGTCGGCGGCATCGGCAATGATTTCATTGCGGTCGCGGTCGGGATCGTGGCCTATCTTGCGCTTGCATTTGTATTCCATCCGCTGGTGATCGGCGTTCCTGTTGTCGGAGTCTGACCATGTCCATTCAAAACGCAGCCAGGCGCAAGACTGCGCCCGAGATTTTCGCGCGCAAGGGCGGCGAACCGATCGTGATGCTGACCTCGTATCACGCGCACACCGCAGCATTGGTCGATAAATATTGCGACATCATTCTGGTCGGCGATTCCCTCGGCAATGTGATGCACGGCTTTGAGACCACCGTGCCGGTCACACTCGAGATGATGATCCTGCAGGGCCATGCGGTGATGCGCGGCTCGAAGCAGGCAATGGTCGTGGTCGATATGCCGTTCGGCTCCTATGAGGCATCAAAAGAACAGGCGTTTCACTCCGCCGCGCGCGTGCTGAAGGAAACCGGCTGCGGCGGCATCAAGGTCGAAGGCGGCGTGCGGATGGCGGAGACCATCGCGTTTCTCGTCGAGCGCGGCATCCCGGTGATGGGCCATGTCGGCCTGACGCCGCAATCGATCAACACGCTCGGCTCGTTCCGGGCGCGCGGCCGCGATGAGGCGGATTCGGCGATGATTCTGGACGACGCCAAGGCGGTGTCGGAAGCGGGCGCGTTCTCGATTGTGGTCGAGGCGGTGGCCGAGCCATTGGGACGCAAGATCACCGAGAGCGTTGCGTCACCGACCATCGGCATCGGCGCAAGCGTCGCCTGCGACGGGCAGGTGCTGGTGCTGGAGGACATGCTCGGCCTGTCGCCCTGGGCACCGAAATTCGTCAAGCGCTATGGCGACCTCGGGCCGGGCATCGAGAAGGCGATACAGGACTACGCCAGCGAGGTTCGTTCCCGCGCGTTTCCCGGTCCCGAGCATGTCTACAACCTGAAACCGAAAGCCGCGAAGTAGCCACGATCTGGCGGCGATCTGGCCGCGATTGGTTTGGGGTGTGCCGGCGGCGGTTAACGCTTTGATCCGCCTCGCTTTGCCTTGTGGCTGCCACAGCGTTACTGTATCGGCTTGCATCATCGCAGGGGATAGGCGCGCCCGCGCGCCGCGACGATCGGTGGGGATTTATTAAGTGTCTGAATTATTTAGCGAAATTGATGAAGACCTGCGACGCGAGCAGATCAAGAGGCTGTGGGACCGTTATTCGCTGCATTTCATTGCGCTGGTTATCCTGATCGTCGTTGGCGTCGGCGGTTGGCGCGCCTACCAGTATTTCGAGAATCAGAAGGCGGAAGTCGCTGGAAAAGCCTTTCAGGCCGCGATGGCGCTGACCGATCCGGCGCAGGCGCAAGCGGCTTTTGACAAGATCGCAAGCAGCAATGCGCCGGGCTACAGCTTGCTGGCGCGGCTTCATGCGGCGGCGGAAGCCGCCAAGCAGGATACGCAGAAGGGCGTTGCCGCTTTTGACGGAATCGCCAGTGACGGCAGGGCCGAAGCGCCGATCCGCGAGATCGCGCGCCTGCGTGCGGCGAGCCTGCTGCTCGACACCGCGCCTTACGCCGACATCGAAAAGCGGTTGTCTGACGATGCATCTGGCAGTCACACGTTCCGCCATTCCGCACGCGAATTGTTGGCGCTGTCGGCGTGGCGAGCGAAGAACAACGACGCTGCGCGCAAGTGGCTCGACATGATCGGCGACGACCCGCAAAGCCCGGCGACGCTGCGCCGGCGGGCGGAAGCCTTGCTTGCGCTGTTGCCTCCGGCCGCGAAAAGTTAAAGCCTATGCTGGTCCGCCTTCCCAGACGCTCTTTATCCCGCACGCTCACCGGCGTCATGCTGGTAGGCTTTGCCTGTGTCTTGTCCGGCTGTGGTGGTGCTGCGAACAGTTTTGATCCGACCGACATGTTGAGTTTCCTCGATCAGAAGAAACCGCTGCCGGGCACGCGCCATCCGGTGTTTCCGGAAGGCGTGCCGGGCGTCGAGCAGGGCGTGCCGAAAGAGCTTTACAAGGGCACGCAGCAGAACGATCTGGCGGCGACCGACGCGACTGCACCGGGGTCGATACCTGCAGCGGCAGGGCAGGCAAACGCGGCACCGGCTGCCGCCGAAGCGCCGCCAGCCGAGCCGAAGCCGAAGAAGCGGGTGCGCACGGCCAAACGCAAGAGCATCACTGCGCCTCCGCCGGATGAAGCACCTGCAGCGGCCCCTGCGCAACAGCCGCAACCGACCACCCCTCAGCCCCAGCAGCAGCAATTGTCGCCATTTCCGGCGCCGTTGCCGAGCGGCAGCTTCTCGCATTAAATCCGCGCCGCGCGGTTCTCCAGCACGTGACCGCATAAAGGGCGGGCGGGATCCATCATGTCCTTCACCATTGCGATCATCGGCCGCCCCAACGTCGGCAAGTCGACGCTGTTCAACCGCCTGGTCGGACAGAAACTCGCGCTGGTGGACGACCAACCCGGCGTGACGCGTGATCGCCGCGAGGGGCTGGGCCGCCTCGCCGATCTCGAATTCACCATCATCGACACGGCAGGTCTCGATTCAGGCCCGCGCGGCTCGCTCACGGCGCGGATGCAGGAGCAGACCGAGACAGCTATCGCTGCGGCAGATGCGCTGATGTTCGTGGTTGACGCGCGCGCAGGCCTCACGCCGAACGATCGCGCCTTCGCCGATTTCGCCCGCCGGGCGAACAAACCGGTGCTGCTGCTCGCCAACAAGAGCGAGGGCAAGCAGGGCGAAACAGGCATCGCCGAATCCTATGCGCTCGGCCTCGGCGATCCAATCGGCATTTCAGCCGAACATGGCGAGGGGCTTGGCGATCTGTATGACGCGCTGCGTGAACTGATGCCTGAACCCGTCGACGACGAGGCGGACGAAGGTGATGCAGAAGGGACAGAGGATTACGAGGGCGACCCCGCGCGCCCGATCCGCGTCGCGGTGCTCGGGCGGCCCAATGCTGGCAAATCGACGCTCATCAATCATTTGCTCGGCGAAGAGCGGCTGCTGACGAGCCCGGAAGCGGGCACCACGCGCGACTCCATTGCGGTGGATGTCGAATGGAGGGGCCGGAAGCTGCGGGTATTTGACACCGCCGGTCTGCGCCGCCGTTCACGCATCGACGACAAGCTCGAGAAGCTGTCGGTATCGGACGCATTGCGCGCGGTGCGGTTCGCCGAAGTCGTGGTGCTGGTGATGGATGCACAAAACCGCTTCGAGGAGCAGGATCTGCGTCTGGCTGATCTTGTCGAGCGTGAAGGCCGTGCCCTCGTGCTTGCCGTCAACAAATGGGATCTGGTGGAGCGTGCACCGAGTGCGATCGGCAAGCTGCGCGAGACCGCCGATCATCTGCTACCGCAAGTGCGCGGTGCGCCGGTAGTGGCGATCTCGGGCTTGATGGGAGAGGGCATTGATCGGCTGATTGATGCGATCGAGAAGGCCTATGCCACCTGGAACAAGCGTATCCCGACCAGCGCGCTCAACCGCTGGTTCGAGCAGGCGACGAGAAACAATCCGCCGCCCGCCGTCTCGGGCCGCAGGCTGAAGCTGAATTATGTGACGCAGACCAAGGCGCGGCCTCCGAGTTTCGTGGTGTTCTGTTCGCGCGCCGACGCGGTGCCGCAATCCTATCTGCGTTATCTCACCAATACCCTGCGCGAGGCATTCGATCTGCCGGGCACGCCGGTCCGCATCACGCTGCGTGAGAAGGCCAATCCGTTCGCGCACAAGGCGAAGCGGAAGTCCTAAGCCGGTAAGTCCATGGGATCTCTACACCCGCAGGTTCAGACTGGTGGCCGGAAGCTCATCAGCGAGCGCGTGCGGTAGTCATAGACCTTGCCGGTCTCGTTCCAGTCCGGCATGCACATCGGCAGGATGTATTCGGCGACCTGCTCGGGCGTGTCGAGCGTCATGGGGTCTTCGCCGGGCATGACGGAGGCGCGCATGCGGGTGCGAATCGGTCCTGGATTGAACAGGTTGACGCGGATCTCGCTTGTCGCCGTCTCATGCGCCCAGACCCGTGCCAGCGCTTCCAGCCCGGCCTTGGAGGCAGCGTAGGGTCCGCGATAGGCGCTGGCCTTGGAGGCGGTGCCGGAGGTGATGAATACCGCGCGTCCTGCATCCGAATGGATCAACAGCGGCTCCATGCAGCGGATCAACTGGAAGTTTGCGGTGAGGTTGACCGCAATCGCATCCATCCACGGCTTCAGGTCGATATGGCCAAGCGGCGAGGAGGGGCCTGCGACACCCGCATTGCCGATCAGGATGTCGAGCTTGCCGTGGCGCTCGTTCAGCGCCGCGCCTAATCGTGCCACGCCGTCGTAATCGGTGAGATCGAGCGGCACCAGTGTGGCGCTACCGCCTTCGCTGCGGATTTCGTCGTCGAGTTCTTCCAGACCCCCTTGAGTCCGCGCCACGGCAATGACATGGGCGCCGGCACGGGCCAGCGCCCGCGCCGTCGCGTGGCCGATGCCGCGGGATGCGCCAGTAACGAGAGCGATACGGGAAGCGAGGGGTTTGGTCATGCTTGAACTCTTCAGCCAGCGCCATGCCCCGGCTTGTCCCGGGCATCCACGCCTTTGCCGCAGGTTTTACAGACGCCGGTGGCCGGGCGAAAGGGCGTTCACGCCCGTCTTCGACGGGCTATGCCCGACGTGATGGCGGTATGCTAGAAGGTGACTATGACTTTTGGACCTGCCTCATGGCGGCCGATGCAGCCCGCCGATCTGGCTGCCGTCAACGTGCTGGCCGCGGTCATTCATCCGGACTATCCGGAAGATGAAGGAGTCTTCGCCGAGCGTTTGCGACTCTATCCGCAGGGCTGCCGCGTTCTGGAACGCGACGGAAGGGTGGCGGCCTACGCCGTCAGCCATCCATGGCTTGATCGTGCGCCGCCGGCGCTGAACGCCTTGCTCGGCGAACTGCCGGCCCGGCCTTCGACCTATTACCTCCACGATATTGCACTGCTGCCGGAGCTGCGGGGATCAGGCGCGTCGGTGCAGGTGGTGGTGTCGCTGATCGGACAGGCGCGCAGCGAGCAACTGCCGTCGCTGTCGCTGATCGCGGTCAATGGGTCAGCGGGGTTCTGGCAACGGCAGGGTTTTGAAGCGGTGGTGAGCAATGCACTCGCAGAGAAGCTGCGCAGCTATGGAGAAGACGCGCGGTTCATGATGCGAACGCTTTGAGCAATGTCAGCTTGCTTCCGCCAGTAGCGAGAGCTGGTGCTGCGGCTGTTCCACCTGGGTCTGGTCGGTGAGGTGAGTCGGGTAATCACCGGTGAAGCAGTGATCCGAGAACTTTGGATTGGCCGGGTCGCGGCCCGGTTCGCCGACTGCGCGGTACATCCCGTCGATGGAGAGAAAGGCGAGCGAATCCGCGCCGATGATGTCGCGCATTTCTTCCAGCGTGTGGGTGGCCGCGAGCAGTCCGCCGCGATCCGGCAGGTCGATGCCGTAATAGTCCGGGTGGATGATCGGCGGCGAGGCGAGGCGGAAATGCACTTCCTTGGCGCCGGCATCGCGCATCATGCGCACAATCTTCTTCGAGGTGGTGCCGCGCACCAGCGAGTCGTCGATCAGGATGATGCGCTTGCCTTCGATCGCTGCGCGGTTTGGCGCATGTTTCATGCGCACGCCAAGCTCGCGCACGCTCTGCGTCGGTTGAATGAAGGTGCGGCCGACATAATGGTTGCGGATGATGCCGAGTTCGAACGGTACGCCCGATTCCTGACTGTAGCCGATGGCTGCGGGAACGCCTGAATCCGGCACCGGCACGACCACGTCGACGTCGACATGGCTTTCGCGGGCGAGCTGTGCGCCGAAGCCCTTGCGGACCTCGTAAACGGAACGCCCGCCGACGATGGAATCCGGGCGGGCGAAATAAATATACTCGAAGATGCAGGGCCGGGGCGGCTGCGGCGGGAAGGGTTTGTGAATCTCGGTGCCCTTCTCGTCGAATACGATGACTTCGCCGGGCTCGATGTCGCGGACATATTTCGCGTTGATGATGTCGAGCGCGCAGGTCTCCGAGGCGAGGATCGGGCAGCCGTCGAGCTCGCCGAGCACCAGCGGACGGATGCCAAGCGGGTCGCGCGCGCCGATCAGTTTCTTGTTGGTAAGCGCCACCAGCGCGTAGGCGCCTTCGATGGCGCGCAGCGCCTCGATGTAACGCTCAATGAAGCGGTTGCGCTTGGAATGGGCGACAAGATGGAGAACCACTTCGGTGTCGGTGGTCGATTGCATCATCGCGCCTTGGCGGACCAGTTCGCGGCGCAACGACAGGCCATTGGTGAGGTTGCCGTTATGGGCGATGGCGAAGCCGCCGGCGTTGAGCTCCGCGAACAGTGGCTGCACGTTGCGCAGGATGGTTTCGCCGGTGGTGGAATAGCGGACATGGCCGATGGCATTGTCACCGGGAAGACGGTCGATCACAGCTGCGCGGGAGAAAGTGTCGCCGACGAGGCCGAGACGGCGTTCGGAGTGGAAACGGCTGCCGTCGAAGGAAACGATGCCCGCGGCTTCCTGGCCGCGATGCTGGAGAGCGTGAAGCCCAAGAGCTGTGATGGCCGCGGCGTCGGGGTGGCCGTAGATGCCGAACACACCGCATTCTTCCCGTAGCGTATCGCCTTCGCCGTGCAGATCGATATCGCGCTGGTCGCGTTCGCCTGTGGCGGTCGTGCTACCGGAGAAGTTGTTCATCGTTTCACCAAGCCTCCGCGCCATAGAGACGACATTTAGCTGAAACCACCATCCGATTCCCAAGCATCATGGCCTACAGTTAACGTCCTGCTGCTTTGCCGTCGATCAACGACTTCATGCTGTCGCGCTCCGACTTGGCGTAGCCGCCGTGGTCCGATGGATTCTCGGTCCGGTTGTCCGGAGCGGCATCGACCGGCTCGTCGCCCGGCTTGGTTTTCTTGAACCTCTGTAAAATGGTATTTTCAGGGTCATCCGGCAAGAGTGACATCAGCCAATCGCCGGTTGTCTGTAGCATTAGGCGTGATTTTGCGCCGCGAACCCAGTCTGGCTGCTGCTTCTCGGGCACCAGCCATGCAAAAAACAGGAAGGCCACGACCATGATGAGCAGTCCGCGGGCGAGGCCGAACAGAAAACCGAGGGTCCGGTCGAGTGCGCCGATTCGCGAATCCAGGATCATGTCGGAGATCCGCACGGTGACGATCGACACCACAATCAGCGTGACGATGAAGATACCGGCGACGACGGCGATAGTCGCAAGCGTGTCGCTGGCGATGTAGGTTTTCGCGGTTGGAAGAAGCTTCTGGTAGGCGTAAAGGGTCGTGAGCGCTGCCGCGCCCCAGGCCGTGATCGACAGCACTTCGCGCACAAAACCGCGGATCATCGCAAGCAGGCCGGAGAGCAGAAGAACGGCGAGGACGATGATATCGAGCAGCGTGATCGGCATCGGAAAGGCTGTTCCAATTATGGCGGCGGCCCGAATCATCGAGCGCGCCGGATTTCAGGAGACGGCGTAGCGGCGCTACCTGCAAGCCGCGCGCGTTGTATAACCAGCCATTTTTCGGGCGTCACGCGATGTGGACCCATAGAAGTATCAAATCGGGAACTCGGGGCTGATTTTTCCCCGCCTGTGGCTTTTCAAACCGCTCACACCGCGCCGTTCGGCAGCCGATATTTCAAATTTTACCGTTGGATCTATCCTTGAGCGGCGGGGCGCAAACGCTTCTCGCTGTGCGCGGCGATTTCTGCCACCAGCGAGGTTAGCGAATTAACGGTGTTCAGGCTCAGTCCCACGTCGCTCGTGCTGACATCGCCGCGTGCCGTGTCCGGCAGCACCGCGCGGGCGAAGCCGAGCTTGGCTGCTTCCTTCAGGCGTGCGGAAGATTGTGCGACCGGCCGCACCGCGCCGGACAACGAGATTTCCCCGAAATAGACGGCATCAACCGGCAGCGGCGCGTTGGCGAGTGAGGAGACGAGGGCTGCCGCCGCGGCAAGGTCCGCCGCAGGCTCCTGGATGCGCAAGCCACCCGCGACGTTCAGGTAGACGTCGTGGCCCGACAGCTTGATGCCGCAATGGGCTTCCAGCACCGCCAGCACCATCGAGAGCCGGCTGGGGTCCCATCCGACCACCGCGCGGCGTGGCGTGCCGAGCGAGGTAGGTGCGACCAGTGCCTGCAATTCCACCAGCACCGGACGCGTGCCCTCGATGCCCGCGAACACGGCCGTGCCCGGGCTGCCGAGATCGCGTTCGGAGAGGAACAGTTCTGAGGGGTTCGTGACCTCGCGCAGGCCGAGCCCCGTCATTTCGAACACGCCGATTTCGTCAGTCGGCCCGAAGCGATTCTTCACTGAGCGCAGGATACGGAACTGCTGGGAGCCTTCGCCCTCGAACGACAGCACAGCATCGACCATGTGCTCGACCACGCGAGGGCCTGCGATCTGGCCATCCTTGGTGACGTGGCCGACGAGAATGAGAGCTGCGCCGGATTTCTTGGCGAAGCGAATGAGAGCCTGTGCCGAGGCCCGGACCTGCGTCACCGTGCCGGGCGCGGATTCCACAGTGTCAGTCCACATCGTCTGAATGGAGTCGATTACGACGAGCCGGGGAGGCGTGCCTTCTGAAAGGGTTGCGACGATGTCTTCGACCGAAGTCTCGGCGGCGAGCTGAACGGCAGCGTCCGCCAGGCCAAGGCGCGCCGCGCGCAGCCGCACTTGCGCCACCGCCTCCTCACCCGAGATATATACGGCCCGATGGCCCGCGCGGGCGAGCAGGCTGGTGGCCTGTGTCAGCAACGTTGATTTACCGATGCCGGGATCGCCGCCGACCAGCAGCACCGAGCCGCGCACGAAGCCGCCGCCGGTGACACGGTCGAGTTCCGCCATCCCTGAGGGGAGGCGCGGGGCCTGCTGAGACTCTCCGGTGAGCGATTCCAGCGTGAACAGGCGGCCCTTCCGTTTCGGCCGCACGCTGGCCGGCATTGCGGTGGCAGCGATTGAGTCCTCCTCGGACAGCGTGTTCCACTCGCCGCAGCCCTCGCACTTGCCCTGCCATTTGTTGTAGGCGGAGCCGCAATTCTGACAGACGAAGGAAGGGACATGTTTGGCCATCGGACACCCACGAACAAATATGTTCTATCTTTGTTCTAATTCAGGTTAAAAAGTCAACCCGTCGCCTGAGAGGTTGGGGTCAGGCCGGAGACTTTTCCGAAGCCGTTTTGGAGTCCTGGCTGACGATGCCGCGATAATCCCGCGCATAACGATGGCCAAGACTGGTCAGCACCTCATAGCCGATGGTGCCAAAGTGGTGCCCGAGCTCATCCAGGGTCACGCCGTCGCCGATCAGGGTGATAAAATGCCCACGCCGCACTGCGCCGTGTGGCAGGTCGGTGATGTCGATCGCCATGAGGTCCATCGAGATGCGGCCGACGATGGGGCAGCGCTGCCCCGCGACGATGGCTTGCGCACTACGGGTGCCCTCGATACCGCTCGCGGCGCGGAAATAGCCGTCAGCATATCCGGCACTGACGATGGCCAACCGCGTCGGCCGCTTGGCGTGCCACAACGCGCCATAGCCGACAGTCTCACCTTTGGGCACGTTGCGGATCCGGGCGATGCGGACCTTGAGGCCGACCACCGGTCGCATCGGGTTGTCGGCTTCCGGCGTTGGATTGATGCCGTAGAGCGCGGCACCCGGCCGCACCATGTCCATGTGGAAGTGCGAGCCGAGAAAGATGCCGGACGAATTCGCCAGCGAGGCGGTGATGCCGTTGAATTCGGATGCAACCTCGCGGAACGCGGCGAGTTGGCGCGCATTCATCGCGTTGGCCATGTTCTCGGCGCAAGCGAGATGGCTCATCACCAGCGCGATGCCGTGATCGGCCTGCCGGAGGCGTGGCAGCAGTCCACGTGCCTCGTCGGGGGTGAGGCCGAGACGATTCATGCCGGTGTCGATTTGAAGTGCGGCGAGGCCAGTCCAGCCGCGGGTGCGGCGGAACGCATCCCATTCTGCGAGCTCGTTAAGGCCGCCAATCACGGGGCGGCAATCGATCTTCGCGAAATCGTCGCCGCAATTGGCGAAGAAACCATCGAGCACGTAGATCGGGGCTTTTGGTGCTGCAGCGCGCGCGAGTCTCGCTTCGTCGAGGGTTGCGACGAAGAAGGTCTTGCAACCGACGCTGACGAGTTTGCGCGTCACAGGTGTGAGCCCGCAGCCATAGGCGTCGGCCTTGACCACGGCGGAGCACTCCGCCGGGACGGCGCGACTCTCCAACGCCTTCCAGTTTGCAGCGAGCGCATCGAGGTCGATGGTCAGAACGCCAGTCGTTCCCTGCAACGTGTGCGCATCGATCTGGACTGAGGTATCGGGAAAGGGAGTCATGGGAAGACGCGGCTGGAGGCGAGGATCAGTCCCTCATATCACGCTTCCCGCGCGAAAGATCAAATATGCACCGGCATATGGTCGTCTTCGATGAGATCGGCGAAGCGCGTGACGCTGGAATCAAAATGCAGCTTGATGGTGCCGGTCGGCCCGTGACGCTGCTTGCCGATGATGACTTCGGCCTTGCCGTGAACCAGCGACATTTCCAGTTGCCACTTTTCGTGTTCCGGCGTGCCGACCTTGGGCTCCTTGTTCTGGAGGTAATATTCTTCGCGGAACACAAACAGCACCACGTCGGCGTCCTGCTCGATTGAACCGGATTCACGAAGATCAGCGAGTTGTGGACGCTTGTCATCACGTGCCTCGACCTGACGCGACAGCTGTGACAGCGCGATGATCGGAACGTTCAGTTCCTTCGCCAGCGCCTTCAGGCTGGTGGTGATCTCGGTAATTTCCTGTACGCGATTGTCGGAACGCCTGCCCGAACCCGACAGGAGCTGGATGTAGTCGATAATCAGGAGGTCGAGACCCTTCTGCCGCTTCAGCCGCCGGGCCCGCGCCATCAATTGCGCGATCGACAGGCCGCCGGTGTCGTCGACATGGAAGGGCAGATGCTGCATTTCGATGGCGTGATCGCGGATTTTGTCAAAGTCGCTTTCGGTAATGCCGCCGCGGCGGATCGAACTCGATGAAACGCCGGTGCGCTCGGAGAGAATACGGGTGGCGAGTTGTTCAGCCGACATTTCCAGCGAGAAGAAGCCGACCACACCGCCATTAACGGATTTTGTCGTTCCGTCAGGCTGCAACTCGCCTTGCCAGGTGCGCGCGACGTTATAGGCGATGTTGGTGGCGAGCGCGGTCTTTCCCATCGCCGGGCGTCCGGCAAGGATGATGAGGTCGGACGGTTGCAATCCACCCATCTTGGTGTCCATGTCGCGCAGACCCGAGGCCAGGCCGGAGAGGTTGCCGTCGCGTGCATAGGCCTTGGCCGCCATGTCGATGGCAACGGTCAGAGCCTGTCCGAATTTTTGGAAGCCGCCGCCGTACTGGCCTTGTTCCGCAAGCTCATAGAGGCGCCGCTCGGCGTCCTCGATCTGGGCGCGCGGGGCAAAATCTACCGGCGCATCATAGGCGACGTTGACCATATCTTCGCCGATGCGGATCAGGTCACGGCGCTGGGAGAGGTCGTAAATCGTACGTCCGTAATCTTGCGCGTTGATGATGGTCGTCGCTTCGGCGGCAAGACGGGCGAGGTACTGGCTGACGGTGATGCCGCCGAGATCGGTGTCGGCGGGCAGAAAGGTTTTCAGCGTCACCGGAGTGGCGACCTTGCCTGCGCGTATCAGGCTTGCCGCCGTCTCGAAGATCACCTGATGGATCGGCTCGAAGAAGTGCTTCGCCTCGAGGAAATCCGAGACGCGGTAGAATGCATCGTTGTTGACGAGGATCGCGCCGAGCAGGCTCTGTTCCGCCTCGATGTTGTGGGGCGCGGTTCGATAGACCGGTGCGCCGGCTTCGGGCGCGAGCTTGACAATATTCGAGTCGGAAACGGCCATGGCGTTTAGATGCGCTCTCAGTTCGGTAAGGGCGGGCGGGTATCAAGCACCTGCACCGCCGGTGGCATAAGTCAGAACTGACTCTTATGCCCGATTCTCACACCCGGCCGGGGAAACTCCGCCTCCCTCTATTTCCACTTGCTATTCGCCAGCGATCTGGAATGGAGGAGCATTTGCAGCCTCCAGCCCACGCAGCCGCTGTTCCTCCCGCGCGATGTAGTCGCGGGTCATGGGAACGATGCCTTGCCGCTTGCTGAGCTGAATCTGGAACACCATCATGTTTTGCTTGCGGAAACTCATCTCCGACGAGGCGAGGTAAAATCGCCACATCCGGACGAAGCGTTCATCATAGATGCGCGCAGCCTCTTCCTGGCGAGCGAGGAATCGTTCGTGCCAGGCTTTCAGCGTCTCGGCGTAGTGCAGGCGGAGGATTTCGATATCATTCACCAAAAGACCCGAGCGTTCGATCCTGGGCAGCACCTCCGATAGCGCCGGAATATAACCGCCTGGGAAAATATACTTGGCGACCCACGGGTTGGTGATGTCCGGCCCCTCGGAGCGGCCGATGGCGTGCAGCACCATCACGCCATCGTCCTTGAGCAGTTCGGCGCAACGATTGAAGTAAGTCTGGTAGTGGTCAATGCCGACGTGCTCGAACATGCCCACCGAAACAATCCGGTCGAACGGGCCCGGCACCTTGCGGTAATCCTCGAGCAGGAATTTGGCGCGCCGTGATAGCCCTTTGGCTTTGGCCCGCTGGTTCGACATCTCGAACTGCTCGTTGGAAAGAGTGACGCCGGTAACAACGCCGCCTGCGATCTCCGCGATATAGAGCCCAAGGCCGCCCCAGCCGGAGCCGATGTCGAGCACGCGCTGATCGGGTTTTACCAAGAGTTTGGCGGTGACGTGGCGGCGTTTGGCAAGTTGGGCCTCATCGAGTGACATGTCCGGCTGCTCGAAATAGGCGCAGCTATATTGCCGATCCGAATCGAGAAAGAGCGAGTAGATCCGGCTGTCGAGATCGTAGTGGCTCTGGATGCGGCGCTTGGCCAGACCCATCGGATTGAACTGATGCCACCGGCGGATCAGAAAACGCTGCAGGTGATGGAGCTTCGCCCAGCCGGGCAGATCGTAGGGTTGGGCAAGAACCACAGCCAGGACGTCGGTGATCGCCCCTTGCTCGATCACAAGTTCGCCATCCATGTAGATTTCGCCGAAGGCCATCTCCGGGTCGAGCAGCAGCCTGCGCTGTGCCGAAACGGTGGTGAAGCGGACTGTGACCGGTGTGCCGGTCCCGTCGCCGCAGGTGAAAGACTGGCCGTCAGCGGTAATGAAAGTGATTGAACCGTAGCGAAAAAAACGGCGGAGAACGGATTTCAGTAAAGAGCTCATGGGAAGCCGCCTCACTAATGTGCTATTTCTCTTGACCGGGCCACAAGACCTAAAGTTTCACCCGTCTTGGCCTCTCCTTCAAGCCCGAATAGACGCGGGATGGCCAGGTGCCATCACTGCAATCTTACCCGGAGTGTTGCATTCCCAACGTTTCCATCCGGCGGATTATCCGCTAAGGACCTGTGATACGATCATTTGACCTCCCGGCGCGGCGATGCCGGTCGAGCAATTTCTGGAGATCATCCATGTCGAGGCGAGCGCTCAGTCTGGCGGCGGCGGTGCTTTGGATGAGCGCGGCCGGTCCGGCAGCAGCGCAAAATCTTGAGGCTGGCAAAACCCCGGCCCAGATTTTTGCTGCGACATGCGCAGTCTGCCACAAAAGTCCGCACGGCCTGCTCAAGAGCGTATCGCCCGGTTCTCTCCCAGGCTTCTTGCGCCAGCATTATACGACGAGTCCCGACATGGCGGGAGCGATGAGCGCCTATGTCCTTTCCAACGGGGCCGCGAACAGGCGCGCGGGTGATGATTCCACGCGCGAGGGACGGGAGTCCCGGACGGCACCAAAACCTCGCGAGCCGCGCGCCGAACCGAGGGAAAGGCAGGAACGGCATATCGGGGCCGAGAGGCCTGTGCACGGCCACGCCGCCAAGCCGAAGGACGAAGGGGTGGGCGAAGCCGACGGTAAAGCTAAAAGATCCAGGATCGACAAGCGTAAGCCGAGGAGCGCTCCAGCAAGGGATGAGCCGAAGGATACCTCCAGGCCGAAATCTGACACCGCTTCCCAGCCGAAGCCGGAAGCGCCTGCGGCCGAGAGCAGCAAGCCTGTTACGGCGCCGGAAGAGCCCGCTGGATCCACGACACCGCCTGAGTCCAAGCCTGCGGTGGCTGCTCCTGACAAGGCGGTCGAAGCGCCTGTGAAGAAGCCGGATGAGGAGAAGCCTGCATCCTCGAACATGCCGGTCTTCAACGTCGAGCCTAAAGCGGAGGCGAATCCGAAGTCCGAGGCTCCGGCCGCTTCGGAAAAACCGGCGGAGCCTGCGCAATCACCGGCAGCGCCGGGCTCACAATAATATCCATCAGCCTGAAGACTGTCGGCTTCACCCCAATGGTCCTCAAAAGTGCATGAAAAATCCGGCCCGTTTCGGGGCCGGATTGATGGCGATTGCAGTGGAGCGAAGCTTACTGCTGGCTCGGAGCTTCCGTTTCTTCACCCTGATCCTGTGCTTCCGGATCGAAGAATTCTCCGGCCGCAGCGATTGCTTCTGCCGCCGCATCCTGATCTTCCTGGCGGGTGCTGATGTCTTCGCCGCGGTTGATGCGCTCGGCTTCCATCTCACTGCGAGCCACAGTGGTGGTCACATGAATCTCGACCTCGGGATGAACGGCGATCGTGATCTTGTGCTGGCCGATCTCCTTGATCGGATGTTCGAGCAGCACCTGATGGCGGCTGAGCGAAACACCGTCGGCAGCCAGCGCCGCCATGATGTCGCGCACCGAGACAGAGCCGAAGAGTTGGCCGCTTTCGGAAGCCTGCCGGATAACGATGACGTTGCGGCCCTCGATCTTCTCGGCAACCTTGGAGGCTTCGCCCTTGGCCGCGATGTTCTTGGCCTCGAGGTCGGCCTTCATGCCTTCGTACTTCGAGCGGTTGTCCGCGGTGGCACGCAGCGCCTTGTGACGCTTGAGCAGGAAATTGCGGGCGTAACCGTTTTTGACGTTCACGATGTCGCCCATCTGGCCGAGTTTGGCGACGCGTTCGAGCAGAATGACTTCCATGATGTTCTCCTTGGCAAAGGCTGGGTAGAGGGATTTCTTGAGACAAAGCTTGAAGTTCAGTTCGGATCCTGCAGGCCGTGCTGTTTCCGCCAGTAACGTCTGCGAATGCCGAAGGCGGCGTCGGCAAGGCCGAGCACGATCGCGCCTGCGAGCGGCCAGCCGATGAAAGCGGTGAGGGCGTAGATGCCGCTCAGCATGAAGGAGCGTCCGGCCATGGTCTGGCTGACGGTGTGCAGAACGGCGAAGCCGGTCATGCCGTAGGCGAGCAGCAGCGAAGCGCTGATGATCTTGGCGACCAGCGCGGTCAGCCCGCCGAAAAAGCAGAGCACGATAGCGATGGCAAGCGCTGCAAGCACCGGCCGCGGCATCTCTGTCGTGCGCAGGTCCGGCCATGGCCGCTTCAGTAGCTGTGAGGTCTGTGCGATCTTGGCCGCGAGCCACAGATTGAGCGTTAGCGTCAGCATTGCGACCAGCGCAGCCGCACCGGGAGCGATCGCAACAAGGGCCTCGATGACGGGATCAGGCGTGGTCCCATGGGCGATCCCGCCCTGGTTTGCGACATCGGAGAGGTGTGTCAGGCTCTTACGCATGACCGCCGTGATCGTGTCGACGTCGGTGCCGAGGGTTAGAAGCGCCCCCGCGGTAGTGAGAGCTGCAAAGCCCGCGGTCCAGACCAGGATGCGGCCGACCGGGTACCAGTCGAGCGCCGAGGGAGGCGTGTAGCCATCATCCGGGGCTCGTGCGAGCAGCGCGAGATGGCCGAGCCAGAGCGCGGGCAGGGCGACCATGATGCCATAGGCCAGCATGTACATCGGCCCGAAGACCGCGCCGAGGCCAAGCACGGCGGCCACGCCAGCGATGAATCCGCTCCGCGATCCCCAGCCGAGCGCAACCACCATCAGCGGCAATGGGGCAAGATAGAACAGCGCAAGCGACAGCACCGCACCCGACGCAATCGAGGCGAACATCGAAGCCGACGCAAGCGCGGCCGCCAGTGCAATGAGAGTTGTCGTCGCCATCATCAGCTGTCCCGCCCCCTTTGAGCGGTTAGAGGCTTCTGCCCCAACCATCCACGGCCGCTGTCGCCGCCGTGTTATGAAAAATAGCTTCTTGCGAAGCGTGAGTTTGCTCCTCATCCCGTGGGATGAGGAGCGGAATTCTCCGCCTTAGCGGATTACGTAAGGCAGCAGACCGAGGAATCGCGCGCGCTTGATCGCGCGTGCAAGTTCGCGTTGCTTGAGCGCGGACACGGCCGTGATGCGGCTCGGCACGATCTTGCCGCGCTCGGACACGTAACGCATCAGCAGCTTGGAATCCTTGAAGTCGATCTTCGGCGCATTCGGGCCCGTGAACGGGCAGGTCTTGCGGCGGCGGAAGAACGGACGGCGTGCACCAGCGTCAGCCATGTTGATTACTCCTCTACCGATGCGGTTGCGTCTTCGTCACGCGGCCGGCGAGGGCCACGCTCGGAGCGGAAGCCGCCATCGCGGTCGCCGCCACGGCCACCGAAGCCGCCGCCGCGGTCGTCACGTTCGCGATCCCGGTCGGCCTTGCGCATCATGGCGGACGGACCTTCTTCGAGTTCGTCGACACGCACGGTCAGATAACGAATGATGTCTTCGTTAATGCGCTCCTGACGCTCGATCTCGGAAACGATCGCAGCCGGGCCATCGATGTTGAGAAGCACGAAGTGAGCCTTGCGGTTCTTGTTCATGCGATAGGTGAGCGAACGCACGCCCCAGTTCTCGGTCTTGGCGACCTTGCCGCCGAGACCTTCGATCACGCCGGTGATCTGGGTGGTGAATTCTTCGACCTGTTGGGCACTCGCGTCCTGGCGCGCGAGGAAAACATGCTCGTAAAGAGGCATGGGAGTCCTTTCCTGTGTTGGCGCGGGTCCTGGCGGCAAGCCCTTCGAGACCTTCGGAAAGGACCTCGATATTGCTCAGAAGGCGGAAGCACGGGACGACGGACCGACTGGCCCTGCCACAGCAATCCACTTTCGTTTCAGAAATGAAGGTTGCTGAGGCCGTCCGTTCAGCTCCCGGCCGGGATCCACGGATGCGCGCTTTATAGGGGTTTTGGGCCGGTTGGCAAGACAACTTTGTAATCAAAAACAGGCCGCTCAGATGCTATGCAGTAACCCTAACGTACTAATTTGGCTCATGTTTCAATGGCGGTTCCACCAGGTGAGGCATTTTCGCTACAGCAAGCAACAAAGCACGTCATTTGGGGACGCTGGGACCATATCGTGGATTGTCGACGGTCCAACTTTAGTTAATCATTAATGCAGCTTTGGGATTCTTCTGGGGCTAAGCGCACACGCCGCGTTCTTTCTAAGGGGACTTGCATGTCAAAGATTTTGATCGTTACCGCCGCTCTGTTCGCAATGACGGGTCTTGCCGTTGCTGCCGATCTGCCGCATCCGCAACCAGTTTACTCGGAAGCTCCGATCGGCAAGGGTCCGATCGGCAAGGGTCCGGTTGGCAAAGCCCCGGTCGGTAAGGGTCCAGTCGGCAAGGGTCCGGTCGTCGCAAGGTACTAAGCGGCCATATCTTTCCGGTTTCCATATGATGCCGACGGTTTAGGTGAGACCTGAGCCGTCGGCATCGTTGGTTTTAGGGCATTCTGCGCTGGCTAACATCGCAGCGAATGAGGGACTGTAACGTGACGCGTCGCGAAAATCAGCACATCGCTTTGGTTGCTCTAACGTCACTGGCGATGAGCGCGTGCTGGCAGGTTAACCTGGCCAATGCCCAGTCCGCCGAAACGACCCAGCAGCAGACCCAGCGCGCCGTATTAAAACCGGTCGTTGTCAAACCGGCGCCGCACAAGCCGGCCGCTCCAAAGGTGGCTTCAGCGGGCGCGGCCTCAGCCTCGACCGAAGCGGTTTCGGCACCCACGAAGCCGTCAAAGACCGAGGAAGCTTCGAAAACCCGCAAGTCTGCGACGAGTCGCGGAATCAAGGGACCTTACTACGTCGATTTTCGCGCGCGCACGGCCGCAAGCTACGGTCACGCCTTTGTCTGGTTTGGCAAGTCGACCGAGAAGAAGGTCGACGTCGCAGGGTTGCACCCGGCGGGCGACGAGATTCCATTTATTCTGGGGCACGTCATTCCGGTGCCCGCCGAAACGGGTGCCAGCTACGGCGATCTCGATCCGCAATACCTGACAGCCAACTACAAGGTCTACATGAGCGAAGCGGACGCCAAGCGCGTGTTCGCCTATATCCGCAAGCTTCAGGCGACGACCAAGTTCTGGAACGAAGCCACGAGCAGCTGCACGACCTTCATGGGGCAGATCGCAACCTTCATGGGTCTCAAGACCCCGTTCTATATGCAGAAGCCAGAAGACTACGTGAACGGGCTGAAAGAGGCGAATAACGGCGTGGACTTTATTAAATTATCGCCGGACGTCTCTTCGCTCGAGCAATAAACACCTCATCGATCCAGCCAGAATCCGGCCGATATCTTGACACCGCCCGATCTGCGGTGTCTTACGGCCCCTCTTGATAATGGGGCCAACATGACAACAGCGTTCACATTTCCGGGACAAGGTTCGCAGGCCGTCGGCATGGGCAAGGCGCTCGCCGAGGCGTTTCCGGCCGCGCGCGCGGTGTTCGACGAGGTCGATTCGGCGCTTGGGGAAAAGCTTAGCACCGTCATCTGGGACGGTCCCGCAGAAGCACTGCAACTCACCGAGAATACCCAGCCTGCGCTGATGGCGATGTCGCTTGCGACCTTGCGGGTGTTGGAGACGGAAGCGGGGATCGATCTTGCGCGCGATGCGGCGTTCGTTGCGGGCCATTCGCTCGGCGAATATTCGGCGCTGGCGGCGGCGGGCAGCCTGTCGATTGCCGACACGGCGCGGCTGTTGCGGATTCGCGGCACCGCGATGCAGAAGGCAACGCCGGTCGGCGTCGGCGCAATGGCGGCTTTGCTCGGCCTCGATTTCGACACCGCAGTAGCTGCGGCCAATGAGGCCGCACAGGGGCAGGTCTGTCAGGCAGCAAATGACAATGGCGGCGGTCAGGTCGTCGTGTCCGGCGACAAGGCCGCCGTTGAGCGGGCGGTTGAAATCGCCAAGGCCAAGGGCGCGAAGCGCGCCATGCTGCTGCAGGTGTCCGCGCCATTCCATTGCCGCCTGATGCAGCCGGCCGCCGACGCGATGGCTGAGGCGCTGGCGAGGGTCACCGTCAACAAGCCTGTGGTTCCGGTAGTCGCGAATATTCTCGCAGGGCCAGTCGGCGATCCGGATCAGATCCGAAAGCTGTTGGTGGAGCAGGTCACTGGCACGGTGCGCTGGCGCGAAAGCATCGCTTATATGGCCGCCCACGGCGTCACGCATTTTCTGGAGATTGGTTCAGGCAAGGTGCTCACCGGCCTCGTCAAGCGTATTGCGGATGGTGCCGTCGGCGTTGCGGTCGGGGGGCCCGGCGATATTGCCGCTGCGAAGGATACGATTGCCGCCGCGCGCGGGTGATTTCAGGGAGAGTTTCAATGTTCGATTTGACAGGCAAGACCGCGCTCGTCACCGGTGCGACCGGCGGCATCGGAAATGCAATCGCCAGGGCGCTGCACGGGCAGGGCGCGACGGTTGCGATTTCAGGGACGCGGCGCGAGGTGCTCGATGCGCTTGCCGGCGAGTTGAAGGAACGCGTCCATGTCCTGCCGTGCAATCTATCCGACAAGGATGAGGTCGAAGCGCTGGTGCCCGCCTCCGAGAAGGCGATGGGGCAACTCGATATCCTCGTCGCCAACGCCGGCATCACCAAGGACAATCTGTTCGTGCAGTTGCGCGACGAGGACTGGGATCAGGTGATCGACGTCAATCTCACCGCGACTTTCCGTCTGGCGCGCGCGGCGACCAAATTGATGATGCGCAAGCGCTTCGGCCGCATCATCGGCATCACCTCGGTGGTCGGTGTCACCGGCAATGCGGGGCAAGTCAATTATGTGTCGTCAAAAGCGGGCTTGATCGGCATGATGAAGTCGATTGGTCAGGAATATGCGCGGCGGAACGTCACCGCGAACTGCATTGCACCCGGTTTTATTGCGACTGCGATGACGGATGCACTGAACGACAAGCAGAAGGAAGCCATTCTCGGCAAGGTTCCTGCAGGACGGCTAGGCTCGCCCGACGACATCGCGGCAGCTGCTGTTTATCTGGCATCGAATGAGGCGGCTTACGTCACCGGCCAGACCATCCACGTCAACGGTGGAATGGCAATGATTTGAATGAATTAGGATGTGTGTTGCGCCGTTTTTGGACGGTGTGATGACGCCTCCCGGCTTGGCCAAGCCACCAGATCTGTGCTATCTCGTCTACGCTCCGTTGCGCGATTTCTGGTTTGCGAAGGGGAGGTTTGCGACCGGGAGACTTCAGGATCGGGGCGGATTCGCTGCAAGATGGCTGGCTGTTTTGTAGTGGGCGCGCAAGGGAAGAACGTCATTGCAGGAAATCAAAACCCTGTATATTCCCGGTGCGCCATCTGTTGAGGTTCGCAGGGGACGGACGGTCTGCGGGTGCGCGGATCGGACTGGGCGGGCGGCATAGAATTTTAGAAGATCAACACCGGCTCGTATCGTTTTACGATCGGGTTAAACGAAGCAAACACGAGGTTGAAACGATGAGTGAGATTGGCGAGCGCGTGAAGAAGATCGTTGTGGAGCACCTCGGTGTCGAACCGGAGAAAGTGGTGGATACCGCGAGCTTCATCGACGACCTCGGCGCCGACAGCCTCGACACTGTCGAACTGGTGATGGCTTTCGAAGAAGAATTCGGTTGCGAGATTCCCGACGACGCGGCGGAGACCATCCTCACGGTTGGCGACGCCACCAAGTTCCTTGAAAAGAACGCGAAGAGCTAAGCTCCTTCTGCGGTAGCTGATGTCGGCGGGCTGTTGTGCGCAACGGCCCGCCGTCTTTCTGTTTGGCACATCGGAGCATCTGACATGAGGCGAGTGGTCGTCACCGGCCTCGGCATGGTTTCGCCGCTCGGCGGCGGCGTGGAGCCGACCTGGAAACGCATCCTCAACGGTGAGAGCGGCGCACGGAAGATCGAACATTTCGATGTGTCCGACCTGACCAGTCAGATTGCCTGCATCGTGCCGCGCGGCGACGGCGCCGATGGCACGTTCAATCCTGATCAGTGGATGGAGCCGAAGGAGCAGCGCAAGGTCGATGATTTTATCATCTTCGCGATGGCTGCTGCATCGGAGGCGCTCAACGACGCCCGCTGGCATCCATCCACCGAGGAAGAACGCTGCGCTACCGGCACACTGATTGGCTCTGGCATCGGTGGTATCGAAGGCATCGGCGAGACAGCTGTGCTGCTGCATGAGCGCGGCCCGCGCAAGGTATCGCCGTTCTTCATTCCGGGGCGCCTCATCAATCTCGCCTCCGGTTATGTTTCGATCCAGCACGGCCTCAAGGGCCCGAATCATTCGGTGGTTACCGCATGTTCAACCGGCGCACATGCTATCGGTGATGCATCGCGGCTGATCGCGCTCGGCGATGCCGACGTGATGGTGGCTGGCGGCGCTGAATCGCCGGTCAATCGTCTTGCGATGGCAGGTTTCTGCGCGTTGCGTGCGATGTCGACGAAATTCAATGACAGGCCGACCGCTGCATCGCGGCCTTATGATGTCGATCGCGACGGCTTCGTGATGGGTGAAGGCGCCGGCGTCGTCGTGCTCGAGGAATACGAGCATGCCAAGAAGCGCGGTGCGAAAATCTATGCCGAAATCGTCGGCTATGGCCTGTCGGGTGACGCCTATCACATCACCGCGCCGGCTTCCGATGGCGACGGCGCCTATCGTTGCATGAGCGCCGCGATGAAGCGCGCGGGCCTGCTCGCGTCCGATATCGACTACATCAATTCCCACGGCACCTCGACGCCGCTCGGCGACGAAATCGAACTGGGTGCGGTGCAGAAGCTGCTCGGCAATACGGCCTCGAAGGTGGCAATGTCGTCGACCAAATCCTCGATCGGCCATCTGCTCGGCGCGGCGGGGGCGGTGGAGGCGATCTTCTGCGTCCTGGCTTTGCGCGACAATATGGTGCCCCCGACGCTGAATCTCGACAATCCGTCGATCGAGACCGCCATCGATCTCGTGCCGCACAAGGCCAAGCCGCGCGAAGTCAATGTCGTCCTCTCGAACTCGTTCGGCTTTGGCGGTACCAATGCATCGTTGATCATGAAGCGGGTGGTGAACTGAGGAACACGCCTCGGCTTCACCACGGGAGAACTTTCGGTCATATTACGAGCCCAAGTTTGTGCGAGAGATCGGGCCAGAACGGATTCGGATTTCGGACAATGAATCAAAGGTCTCCCATTGAACCGCGCAGCCCGCGCGCGGCGTTAGAGCCGCAGCAGGTTCCGCCTCCGAAGCGCTCCGACAGTGTACGCAATCCATTCGTGATTGCGGGCAACGCCATCATCACAATTCTGCTGGTAGTGATCCTTGGTGCGGGCGGCTTTTACATCTACGGCAAACAAATGCTGACCGCGAAAGGCCCGCTGACCGCGGACAAGGTCGTCAACATTCCGCCGCGCGCGGGCATGACAGACATCGGCGACATCCTGCTGCGCGAGGGCGTCATCAAGGCGGACCGCTGGACCTTTATCGGTGGCGTGCTGGCGCTCAACGCGCGCACTTCGCTCAAATCGGGCGAATTTCTGTTCCAGAAGAATGCAAGCCTGTCCGATGTCATCGGTACCATCGTCGATGGCAAGGTGGTGCAGCATACCTTCACCATTCCCGAAGGGCTGACGTCGGAACAGATTGTTCAGCGGCTGCAGGATAACGACATCTTCTCGGGCTCGCTCCGCGAAGTGCCACGCGAAGGCACGCTGCTGCCGGATACCTACAAGTTTCCACGCGGCACGCCGCGCGAGCAGGTGATCCAGCGCATGCAGCAGGCGCAGAAGCGGCTGCTCGCGGAAGTCTGGGATCATCGCAATCCCGATCTGCCATTACGCTCGCCGGAACAGCTCGTGACGCTGGCTTCTATCGTCGAAAAGGAAACCGGCCGCGCCGACGAGCGCAGCCGCGTTGCTTCGGTCTTTGTCAACCGGCTGCGCCAGCACATCAAGCTGCAATCCGATCCAACCATCATCTATGGTCTTGTCGGCGGCAAGGGCACGCTGGGACGGCCGATCAAGCGCAGCGAGATACAGCAGCCGACGCCGTACAATACCTACGTCATCGAAGGACTGCCGCCAGGCCCGATTGCCAATCCGGGGCGTGCCTCGCTTGAGGCGACCGCCAATCCTGCGCGCACACGTGATCTCTATTTTGTAGCCGACGGCACCGGCGGGCATACGTTCACCGAGAACTACAACGAGCACCAGAAGGCAGTCGCGAAACTGCGTTCGATCGAGCGTCAACAGAACGATGCCGCCGAGCCGGACGATGTGCCATCGCCGGTTGTGGCCCCGTCCAGCATGCCCGCCGAATCTGCGCCCGCTCAGCCGTTGACCGCGCCTGCCAAGCGTACTGCGCCGAAGGCTGCTCCGAAATCATCCCATGGCAAACAGTCGCTTGCTCCTAAGGCCGGCGACGCGTGGGCCGGAGTGACCTCAGCGACGCCGCGAGCCCGCAAGCTTGCATCCCACGCAAAGCCGGTCCCGCCGTCGATCCACGCCGCGACGGATGCGGCTTCCGCGACGCGCTGAACTTCGGGAAATTCTCAAGGGACGGGCGCCAAAACGGCCTGCACCGTGACCTAATTCGGGTTATGGTCGCGGCGGTTCACGCAGAGCGAATCCACCTGATCTGAACGGAGTTTTCGGCAATGGCATTGTCGAGCATGACCGGCTTTTCCCGAAGCCACGGTACCAGCGGACTTTATACGTTTGAATGGGAATTGAAGTCGGTCAATGCCAAAGGGTTGGATCTGCGTGTGCGCCTGCCACAGGGGTGGGATGATCTCGAAGGTACCGTGCGCAAGCGGGTCGGGGAGGCGGCGTCGCGCGGCACGATCTACGCCAATCTCAACATCAAGCGGGCGGGCTCTGCCTCGACCGCGCGGATCAATGAAACGATTCTGGCCTCGGTTTTGGCGGTTGCGCGCGAACTGGCGTTAAAGGCTGACGCGATGCCGCCGACCGTCGATGGCCTGCTCGCGGTCAAGGGCGTGATCGACATTGTGGAGCCGGAAAGCGGCGAGGCTGAAATCGCTGCGGCCAAGGCCGCCGCTATCGCCGCGTTCGAGACGGCACTGGCTGGCCTCGTCGAGATGCGCGACCGCGAAGGCGTTTCGCTCGGGGAAATCCTGACGCAGCGCGTGAATGACATCGAGCGGCTTGCGGCCAGGGCCGAAGCAGCGCCGGGCCGCAAGCCGGAGGCGATCAAGGCGCGTCTCGCCGAGCAGATCGCGACGCTGCTCGATGCATCAGACCGTTTTGACTCTGACCGCCTGTCGCAAGAAGCGCTACTGATCGCGACCAAGGCTGACATCCGCGAAGAACTCGACCGGATCGGGTCGCATATCGCGCAGGCACGTGAACTGTTGTCGAAGGGCGGTCCGGTCGGACGACGGCTCGATTTTCTGTCGCAGGAATTCAACCGGGAAGTGAACACCACCTGCTCAAAATCGAACGATGTTGAATTGACCAATATCGGTCTTGAGATGAAGAACGTCGTCGAGCAGTTCCGCGAGCAGGTTCAGAATCTGGAGTGACAGTCATGGTTCGCGATGCCCTCGCCGGTGAGCGGCGTGGCCTGATGTTCGTGCTGTCGTCGCCGTCCGGCGCGGGCAAGTCCACGTTGTCGCGCATGCTGATCGAGAAGACGCCGGGCCTGCGGATGTCGATATCTGTGACGACGCGCGCGAAGCGGCCGGGCGAGGCTGAGGGCGAGCATTATTATTTTATCGACAAGGCCCACTTCGACCAGATGGTCCGCGCGGATGAACTGCTTGAACACGCACCGGTGTTTGACAATCATTATGGCACGCCGCGCCATGCGGTGGAGAAGGCGTTGTCAGCTGGCGAGGACGTACTGTTCGATATCGACTGGCAGGGCACACAGCAATTACGTGAGAAAGCGCGAGCCGATGTCGTCAGCGTTTTCATCCTGCCGCCGTCGGCGCAAGATCTTGAAAAGCGGCTTCATACCCGCGCACAGGATTCCGACGCTGTGATCCGTGGTCGCATGGATCGTGCGGCGCACGAACTGAGCCACTGGGCCGAGTATGATTATGTCGTGCTTAACAATGATCTCGACCAGGCATTCAGCGAGGTCGAGACGATCTTGCGCGCGGAGCGGCTGAAGCGCGAGCGGCAGACGGGGCTGTCGGCGTTCGTGCGCGGATTGCAGGATCAGCTAGAGAAATAACATTTTCCGGCTCGCGCGCGGCGCGGCGCAGAAGCTGCTCGATTTCGTCGAGGTCCTGCGGTGTCCTCGACGCGCGTGCGGCACCCGCCCATCGGGATGGCGCGATCATGTCTGTGTAGGATGACGAAGATGCCGCCATGTCTTCAGCTTCGCCCCAGATGTTTCGACGTTGCGCCGGCGCATTGCGAGCTACCCCATCTGTGCGCCAAAAATATTTGAACGTGACAAGGGCGAGGATCGCGATCAGCGCCAATACGAGAAAGGCGGCGCCGAAGATGACGCGCCACGGCGTGAGGTCGGAGGCTTGTTCGGATGATCTGACGGGTGGAGCCGGTGGAGCGGCTGCAGGTGTCATCGCGGGCGCTGGCGGCGCAGCGTCTGACGTGGCGGGCTGCGAGTTGGCAAGCGGTGTTGATTGACCTGTGGTCTGGCTCGCCGGGTGGAAGGCGTCGGCACCGGGCCAACGCTCGGTGAGCAACGGCGCTGAGGCGGCGATAGTGGCTGTCGGCTGCGCCGTCACCGTTTCGGTTGCCTGCGGTGCTGCATGGGATGTGGCCTCGGGTTCGGCGGGAGGTGAAGACCTGGCAACTGGCGGCTTCGGAGTTTGCGACGCCGAAGTCTCTGCATGTGCGTTGTCGGTATCCTGTCGGGCGGCGGGCGTCGGATCAGACTTCCGCTTTGCAGCAGACGAGGACGTGGTCGTCTTGATCCCGGCCTCGCCGAGATACCAGCACTTGCGGCCGGCACTGCGGTCCGTGTGGTAGTACCAATGCTTGCCCTGTGGTGCTGCGCCTTTCGGCGTCGGCTGGCAGGCCTCCGCAGCATTCACTTGTTGTGCCGGAGCCGTCTGTTGCTCAGCAGGCGCTGCCTGTTGTGCGAGTGACGGCGTCAGGCCGCCGAGAATGGCGCTCAACGCCACCGTTGCAAGTTTCAAATTCCGGTTTGTCATGGTTCCCCCCACGGCGGATCGTGGCGTCATGCGCGATGCGCAGGGGGATCGTTGTCAACGAGATGGGCCGCAATAGGCCGCAAATGCGAAACCCATGAGACAAAATTGGGGCGACGAAAGCCTTATGGGAACGCCATAATTTCAGTTCTCATATAAATGATACCGGGTGGACGAAAGAGACAAAGCCTCGTGGCAAGCACGTGATATCCGGCCTGTGTCATCACACGGCATCCGCACGTCCAACTTCTGAAACGGATGCCTCGCAAACCCTGTTGCTGCGGGCGCCCTCGACGAAGCAGATTCCCCGAAACGATAGATTTGCATCTCTGCACGTCTACGCCGCGCGAGGCGCATCACGTTTCATTGGTGAGGATGATCCTCCCGATCACACTACCGTTGCGCAGCTTCTCCATCCAGTCGGCTGCCTCGTGCATCGGAGCTTCATGCATCGGCGCCGGCGCAATGCGTCCGGTGCGGGCCAGATCGAGCAGTTCGCGCGCCTCAAGAAGCGTGCCGGTCATGAACCCTTCGATGCTCATGCGCTTGTGAACCCAGTTTACCACGGGCATGTAAAAGGAGCCGCCGATCAGGCCGGAGACCACGATCTTGCCGCCACGCGCGAGCGCGCCCATCGCAAACGCCAGCGAGGCCTCGCTGCCTGCGAAGTCGACGATCACATCGAAACCGCCGCCGCTGTCCTTCAACATGCGGCGCGCCGTCTCCCGTGCCGCAGGGTCGTAAGCCGTCGCCGCGCCCGCATCGAGCGCGGCAGCACGCGCGGCCTCGCTGAGATCGGCGACCGCGACGCTCTCCATGCCCATCGCGCGTGCGATGGCCAGCCCCATTAGCCCGACGCCGCCCATGCCGATCAACAACAGATTGCGCCGGCGCGGATGTGCGGTCGCGCGCTTCAACGCACCATAGGCGGTGAGGCCGGAGCACATTAGCGCCGCGGCAAATCCGGCAGGCAGCGGATCATAAGGCAGAAGATAGCGGCTGTCGGGAACGAGAACATGGCTGGCGAATCCGCCGTCCAGCGCAACGCCGAGATAGCGGTTGCGCGCGCACAGGTTCTCGTCGCCGTTGAGGCAGTCGCGGCATGTGCCGCAGCCGATCCATGGAAAAACCACGCGCCGCTGCCCTACAAGATCGCACGGTGCATCCGGGCCTGCCGCCTCAATGGTGCCGACGATTTCATGGCCGAGCGTGAAGGGCAGCCTGATGCCGCGGGTGATGTCGATGCGCTGGCCATTTCCCGCGTCAAAAAAGCCATCCTGCAAATGCAGATCGGAATGACAGAGGCCGCACTTCGCGACGCGCAGCAGTACCGCGCTGCCTTGCGGCGCGGGGACATCCACAATCGTTTCGCACACCGGCGTTGCGAATTGCACGAGCGATTGACGGCGCATCAATGTCATGGAGATCAGTGTTGCTTGAGTTCGGACAGACGATTGGCCATGGCCACGAAACCCGAGACCGGCACCGTCTCCGCGCGCCGTGTCGGGTCGATGCCGGCGGCCTCCGTAAGCAGCGTCGGATCGACGCCAAGTGCTTTCAGGCTCTGGCGCAGCATCTTGCGGCGCTGGTTGAAGGCGGCGGCGGCGACCTGTTCCAGTGCGCGGCGCGAGCAGGGCCGGGGAGCCTGCCGTGGCACCAGCCGCACCACGGACGACGTCACCTTCGGCGGCGGTACGAACGCGCCGGGCGCGATGTCGAACAGGATTTTTGTCTCGGCGCGCCAGTTCGCGAGCACGCCGAGGCGGCCATAGGAGTCGTCGTTCTCCTGCGCGACGATCCGCTCCGCCACCTCGCGTTGAAACATCAGCACCATCATGTCGAACCAGGGCGGCCATGGCTCGGCGGTGAGCCAGCCGGTGAGCAGCAGAGTTGCGATGTTGTAGGGCAGGTTGGCGACGATCTTTGCGCGTTGGCCACGGAGGATCGCGGTTGGATCAAAATTGATGGCGTCGCCGTGCACGATCTCGAGACGGCCGGGATAATGCTGCGCGATGTCCTCGAGCGCCGGGATCGCGCGATCATCGCGTTCGACCGCGATCACGCGCTTTGCGCCAGTCGCGAGCAGAGCCCGCGTTAGTCCGCCCGGGCCGGGGCCGATTTCAATCACCGCCACATCGTCGAGCGGGCCTGCGGCGCGGGCGATCCGCGCGGTCAGATTGAGATCGAACAAAAAGTTCTGGCCGAGTGATTTGCGCGCGGCGAGATCATATTTGCGGATGACCTCGCGCAGCGGCGGCAGATCGTCGATCTGGGTCATGATGCGGCGTTCGTGCGCGTCATGCGGGCGGCAAGGCGCAGCGCTGCGATCAGGCTCGACGGATTGGCGCGGCCGGTGCCTGCTATGTCGAAGGCGGTGCCGTGATCGGGCGAAGTGCGGATGAAGGGCAGGCCGAGCGTGACGTTGACGCCGCTGTCGAAAGCGAGCGTCTTGACCGGGATTAGCGCCTGATCGTGATACATGCAGATCGCGCAGTCATAGGTCTTGCGTGCCGCTTCGTGAAACATGGTGTCGGCGGGAAGCGGGCCGCGCGCGTCGATACCCTCGCGCCGCAACTGCTGAACAGCCGGTGTGACGATCGCGTCGTCTTCCTGGCCGAGCGAGCCGCCTTCACCGGCGTGCGGATTGAGTCCGGCAATCGCAAGGCGTGGTGCGTGCAAACCAAGCCGGTGTTTCATGTCGGCGACGACAATGCGCGCGGTTTCAAGAATCAGATCGGTAGTGAGATCGGCAATCGCTTGCCGCAGCGGCAGGTGGATGGTGACCGGCACGACAGCGAGCGTTTCTGACCAGATCATCATCACCGGCTTTGGCGCCTTGCCGCCATTGGCCGCCAGTTCGGCGAGAAATTCGGTATGGCCGGGATGTTTGAAGCCCGCACTGTAGAGAACGCTCTTGGCGATTGGGTTGGTGACAACGGCGGAGGCTGCGCCCGCCTTCACGTCCGCTACGGCTTGCTCGATGGAGGCGATGGCCGCCAAGGCGCTGGTCACATCGGGTTTCCCGGGCGTGCCTGTCGCAGTGTGGCCGGTCGGCGCGACGGGCAGGGCGCGCGCGAAAATTCCGGCAGCGCCCTGTGGCGATGTTTCGGCAATCTCGATCCGCTCGCCAAGCAGAGCCGCGCGGCGGCGGATCAGATCGGCATCTCCGATCAGATAGAACGGAGGTAGCTTTTCAGCGTTACGCTTTAGCCATGCGGCAATCGTAATGTCAGGCCCGATCCCGGAGGGTTCACCGATCGTGAGGGCGAGCGGGACTTGGTGCATCGGCCTTATTTCTGCTTGTACTCGATCATCGCGGCCTTGCGGAGGTCCTCGAGATAGGATTTCGACTTCGCCTCATATTTCTGGGCGAACAGCTTGTCGCGCGCCGCGCGTTTGGCGGGCGTGTCAGCAGAGGTCACCTTGCGATCGCATAATGCGACCATCTCGATGCCCTGTCGGGTCACTTCCGGTGGTGTCATGTGGCCGACAGGCGTCTTGTCGAGAAGCTCGCGCAAATTTGCCGGCAGGTCGGCCGAGGTCTTGATAATGGTGTCGCGGATGGTGGCCTGTCGTAGCGACTTGAATGTGGTGGCGGCTTCCGCGCAGCTCTGAATGCGGCCGCGAATGATCTCGGCTTCCTTCTTGCGTTGCTCCACGGTCGACGAAGATGAGCCACGTGGGACGAAGATCACGACCGGGCGCAAATGGTATTCATAACTCTCCGTCTGTTCCGGCGACGTTATGTCGCCGGAGGCCGCGCGCACGTCGCGTTCGCCGACCATCAGGCTCTGCTTGTAGCGGCCGCGCACCAGCGCGCCCCAGGCGGTGTCGGCCTGCAGGCGCAGCTTCATGGTTTCGGGACGGACGCCCTGCGCCGTGAGGACCTTGGCGAGTTGGTCTGCGGAAATTCCCATTCGTTGGCCCATGCCGGCAAACGCATTGTCAACCTCCGACGCCGTCAGGTTGATGCCGAACTTCTTTGCCTCGATGATCTTGAGACGATCGTCGATCAACTGCTGGATGACTTCCTGACGAGGGGCCGTCTTGTGCGTCGTCAGGGCAATGAGCTTGGAGCGTTGCTCGATGTCGTAGGTCGTGATTGGCGCACCATTGACCATCACCACCACCGCCTGTGCATGCGCGGGCGGCGTCGCTGCGAGAATCGTCAACAAGGTTGCGAGGAAAAGGGTGAGGCGGCTGGCAAAAGCAGAGAGGAATGTCGCGTTCATCATCACATTGCTGTCGGGTTCACCACGATCGAGCCGCACCGTAGACGTGCAATCGACCACAATTATGTCACGGGGTGGATGAAGAGACGTTTTGCGAAATCGAGGTTCCGCCGATGGTACGCAAGCCGAGCTGGAACATGACACGGTGATCGGTGACAGGCGCGACGCTGCCGATCGTGGTGTAGTTGTAGTCAGTCACGTAGTTGACGGCGAGCAGGAAGCAATCGTCCACATATCCTGCACCGACGATGTACTGGTTCACCTTGTCGTTGGCGATGTCGTAGCGCAAGCCGCCTGAGACCTGCCAGTTGGTGGCGATCTTGAACGAACCGGTGCCGAGCAGGCCTTGACGCTCGGTCAGATAGCCGAGTTCAGGCTGTGGCGCGTACTTGCCGTACAGAAGGCTCATCGACCAGCGGTCGAAATTGGCTCTGCCTTCCGCCTCGAAGCGCTTCACATCCATCGTTGCTTCGTCGAGCCGGAAGCGCGTCGTCAGGCTGAAGATCTTGTTGGGCGCGTAGGCGAGGCGGCCGACGTAATCCGAAGTGGACTTGTCGAGGCCGGAATCGATACCGGTGTTGGTCAGGCTCTGCACCGCATACGAGTTCAATCCGTAAAGCTGGTAGGACTGGCCGAACAGCATGTTGATGGTGCCGCCGCGGTCGAACTGCGTCGTTGCCTGCACGCCGACATTGGCGCGGCCGCCGCCTTCAACGCGATCCCAGCCCGAGAACTTGTTGACGCTGAACAGATTGGTGTCGTCGAAGCTCAGGCTCTGGGCGTCTTCGTTCGGCAACTGTCCGGCCTTCTGCTCGTTCGGGCGCAGGATGACCTGCGCGATCGGCTCGACCGTCGTGGTGCCCCACGGCTGGACGTTGATGAACGGATAGCGATATTCGAGGCCGACCGCCGGCATCAGGCGGGCTTCCTGATAGGTGCCTGGCGCGATGAAGTTGGAGACGCCCGGCTGATCGGTGATGCTGGCGTTGATCAGGTCACCGCGCAGCGAGGCGAACGGCGTGAAGATCTGGCCCCACGGATCGGTGAACGACCGCCGCCACTGGGCTTCGCCTGAAAGACGGGTGTAATCACCGGGCACACCGCGAAGGACGCAATTGGTTCGAGCAAGCGGATCTGGACTCGTTATGCAGGCTGTCGGATTTGGCGTCCAATTATTTCGCATCTGCGTCTGCGCGGCCGAAGAAATGGCATCGAAGTTTGCCTGACTGCGCGTCAGATTGACGAAGTTGCCCTTGTAGCTGAACTCGCCGCCCAGCACGTTCTGGTTCAGCACGTTGTTGTAGTCGATCACCGGTGCGACGATCGGGATCTGCTTCTGCACGTCGGCGGCGTTGAAGCCGTAGTAGTAGAGCGAGCGGATGTCGAAATAGCTGCGATTGCCGACGCCGGTGAGGTAGACCTGCGAGATGCCTTCGGTTGGCGTCAGCAGGAACGAGCCCAGCGGGTTTCTGTAGGGGCCGAGCTTGTAGTCGCTGAAGAAGCGGTTGTCGGTCGCAAGCACGGCGGTCCAGCCCGCGACCCATTTGTCATTCAGCGCGAACTGGCCGTTCGAATCGAGGCCGCCGCGCCAGTTGCGGTCGCCGACCTGCCCGGCATAGGCGCCGGGATCTTCCTGATGGATGCCGTAGCCGCGGATTTCATAGGAGCCGTTGATCAGGCGCTGACGAAAGTCGATCTGGCCGAGCACGCCCTGCCGCGAGGTGATGCGCGGCGTGAGGGTCATGTCGTAATTTGGCGCGATCGCCCAGTAGAAAGGGATCTCGGCGCTGTAGCCGGTGAATGAGTTATAGCCCGCCCACGGCATCAGGAAGCCGGTCTTGCGCTTCACGGTCGGATCGGGCGTCGAGAAATACGGCAGGTAGGCGAGCGGATGACCGAAGAACTCCACTTTCGCGTCTTCGAAGTAGAGCATCTGCTCGGTCTTGTTGTGGATGATGCGCGCGGCCTTCACCTGCCACAGCGGCGGACGCTCGGGATGCTCGCGGCAGGCCGCGCAGGCGGTATAGGTGCCGCTCTGGAAAATGGTGATGTCGCCATTGCTGCGATCGGCGCGCGCCGCCGACATCCGCGTCTCATCCGGCGTGTTGAGGCGCAGTGAATCGACAAAGCCGTCGCGATAGTCGTCGGAAAGGTCGAGCAGGTTGGCGTTCACCACCTTGCCGTCGGCCTCGGCGAGGCGGACGTTGCCCTCGGCGTGAAGCCGCTTGGTTTTCTGGTCGTAGATGACCTTGTCGGCCTCGAGCGTCGAGCCGTTGTAGTAGATCTGCACGTTGCCGACCGCGGCGACGCGATTGTTGTTGTAGTCGTAATTGATCTCCAGCGCCTTCACGAGCATCTGCCCGTTATTGGCGTTCTTGTCCTTCGCCGGTTTCGGCACCGGCGGACGCCTGTTGTAGACGAAATTGTTGGTGGCTGCGGGGGCGGAGTCGGGTAGGGCCAACACACCGGCACCGAGCATCAGGACAACGGACATGCCGAGGCGATAGCGGCGCAGCCTCATGCGCCGCCTGAACCCAGGCGTCCGTCCATGGAGGGCGGCAAAACCAGCCACTACCCGTCCTCCTGATGCAGCAAGGCCAAAAAGCCGGTCAGGCCGCCCACACAGACAGGCAGCCACGCGGCAGCGAGCGGATGCATCAACTCGGCCTTGCTTAAATCCTCAGTTACTTTCGACAGGACATAGAGCAGAAAGCCCGCTGCCACGCCACTCAAAACCATCTTTTGCACGCCGCCGAAGCGGAAGAACCGCAGGCTGACAGCCGCCGCGACGAGCACCATTGAGGCCAGTAAAAACGGCCTCGCGAGCAGCTTCTGGTACTGCAAACGGTACCCTGCTGTGGCCAGCCCGGAGCTTGCTGAGGACCGGATGTACCCCGGAAGTTGCCAAAATGACACGGTTTCAGGCGTGGCAAAGCTGTTCCGGACCTGCGCAGGCGTCAGGTTGGTCTTGAGCGGGAGGCTATTCTGAACGACCGGCGCGGCGGTCATGGAATAGATTCGCACGCCTCCAAGCCGCCACTCGCCAGGTTCCAGATTCGCGTCATTGGCGTCGATTCGATCCCGGAAGCTGCCATCCGGGTTGAAGCGGAAAACCGTCACGCCGGAGAGCTTTGTGCCCTGATTCTGGGAAAGTGCTGCGCTGATGATGGACTGGCCTTCCGACGTCACCTGATTGATCCAGGACTGTTCGACGTTCTGGACGCCGCCGCTGGAGAAGAGTTTCGCCTCCATCTCCTTGCTGCGTTCCTGCATCGCGGCTGAAATCGGATTGTAAACGACCGTTGCCAGCATGCCCATGACGAGAGCCGCGACGAGAGCGGGGGTGATGAACTGCCATGCCGAGATACCGGCGGCGCGCGCCACCACCAGTTCGAGACTGCGTGATAGCGCGAGATAACAGGACATTGCGCCGATCAGGATGCAGAACGGCATCAGCCGTTCGAGCAGTTGCGGCACGCGAAATAGCGAGGTTTCTGCAACCATGAGCGCCGAAGCGGCCGGGATGCTCGAGGTTCGGCGCACCATCTCGATGTAGTCGACCAGAACCAGCAGCAGGAAAATGCCGAGGAACACCGCAAGCGAGGCGATGATGAAGCGCTTGGCAAAATAACGGGCGAGCGTGGTGGTCAGCATGCGGCCGATTGCTCGTTTGCGGAGCGCTGCGCCAGGGCGCGGGCCTGCCGCCTGCACGCCACGCGACGACGACGCACCGCGCAACGAACAAAAGCCGGGTCTGGCATGACGGCCGGTCCCGCGCAGGCAACAACAATCAACGCCATCGAACAGCAGTATCCCCAGTGTCTTCGTGCGATGCCGGTCCGGATCTGGCTGTGGAGCCGAATCCCCCTCGGGCCGGTATCGCAGGAAGCTATTATAACTCAACTATCCCGTTGATCTGCCTTTAAAATGGCTGGCCCAAGGCAGCGCAGGCGGAGTGGTTAACAAAAGCTGCTTGCGTGGCTTTCGCGCCACGATTCGCGATATCTGCGTCCGCAGCCTCGGTGATGTTGTCTCGTCTGCCACTTTGCAGGCGGGACGCAGAGGCGCATATAGTGGCAATCCCGCCGCAGCATTCAGCCACACGCTCAAGTTTGGAGGATTCCCCATGACCGACGCCGTTAAGGTCGGCTTTGTCCCGTTTTCGACCGCGCCGAAGGGCGTTCTCGTCGTTTTCACAGATGAATCAATGAAGTTTGGCCCGGCGAGCCGCAAGTTGCTGGCGGGCGTGGAGAACACCATCAAGCGCGCCGCGTCGGCGGCCGATTTCAAGGGCAAAAGCGGCTCGACGCTCGATCTTCTTGCCCCCCAGGGTCTGAAAGCTGGACGCCTGATTGTCATGGGAACCGGCAAGGCCGGGTCGGTGAAGGAGGAGGATTTCATCAAGCTCGGCGGCGCTGTGACCGGCAAGCTCGGATCGAGCGCGAGCACCGTCATGATTGCCGCCGAACTGCCAACCGGCGCGTTGAAGCCGCATCAGGCAGCAGTGCTTGCCGCCGGTGCGCGGCTGCGCGGCTACAAGTTCGATCGTTACAAGACCAAGACGAAAGACAAGGACAAGGCGCTGGCCGCGCAGGTGTCGGTTGCCGTCGCCGACGTTGCGGCCACGCGCAAGGCATTTGCGCGTCACACCAACATTGTCGATGGCGTCCTGCTGGCACGTGAACTGGTCAACGAGCCACCGAATGTGCTGTTTCCTGCCGAGTTTGCGCGTCGCGCTGCGCAGTTGCGCAAGCTCGGCGTCCAGGTCGACATTCTCGACGTCAAGGCAATGGCCAAGCTTGGCATGGGCGCACTGCTCGGCGTGTCGCAGGGGTCGTATCATGAAGGCCGCATGGTAGTGATGCGCTGGAACGGTGCGGCCAACAAGGCCGACAAACCAGTCGCTTTCGTCGGCAAGGGCGTGTGTTTCGACACTGGCGGCATCTCGATCAAGCCTGCGGGCAGCATGGAAGACATGAAGGGTGACATGGCGGGCGCGGCCTGCGTGGTCGGCCTGATGCATACGCTTGCCGCGCGCAAGGCGAAGGTCAATGCGGTCGGCGCGATCGGCATCGTCGAGAACATGCCGGATGGCAATGCGCAACGCCCCGGCGATATCGTCACCACGATGTCGGGCCAGACCATCGAGATCATCAACACCGACGCGGAAGGCCGCCTCGTGCTTGCCGACGTGCTGTGGTACGTCGCACAGAAGCACAAGCCGAAATTCATCGTCGATCTCGCGACGTTGACCGGCGCGATCATGGTTGCGCTCGGTACCGAATATGCTGGCTTGTTCTCCAACAACGATCAGTTGTCGGAGCGCCTTGCGAAATCTGGCGATACCACCGGCGAGCGTGTCTGGCGCATGCCGCTTGGCCCCGAATATGACAAGCAGGTCGACTCCAAGTTTGCCGACATGAAGAACGCGGCCGGGCGCTGGGGCGGGGCGATCACGGCAGCGCAGATCCTTCAGCGCTTTGTCGACAATACGCCGTGGGCCCACCTCGATATCGCGGGCACTGCGATGGGCGCACCATCGAGCGACATCAATACGAGCTGGGGCTCGGGTTATGGCGTGCGCCTGCTCGATCATCTCGTTGCCGAACATTACGAGGCCAAGCGATAGGCGCCTGCGATCCAGCGCCGGAGTCCGGTGACGATGACGGAAGTCCTGTTCTATCATTTGCAGGATATGAAGCTGGAGAACGTGCTTCCGCCGCTGCTCGAGAAATCACTTGAGCGCGGCTGGCGTGTCGTCGTGCGGGCGGGCTCGGAGGAGCGTGCAGAGATGCTCGACTCTCATTTGTGGACCTACCGCGACGATTCATTCCTGCCGCACGGCATATGGCGCGAAGCCGATGCCGCGAGTCAGCCGGTAGTGCTCACGGTGAGCGACACCAATCCCAACGGCGCGTCGGTGTGCTTTCTGGTCGATGGCGCATCGGTGCCTGTTGATTGTTCGGCGTATGAGCGTGTCGTTCTCATTTTCAACGGCGATGACGATGAGGCGCTTGGTGCGGCACGTGCAGCATGGACGGATTGCAAGGCACGTGGGTTTGAACAGACTTACTGGCAAGCAGACGAGCGAGGCCGCTGGCAGCGCAAGGATTTGCGCGGCGGCAGTTAAGGATAGGTCGAGCTTTCTTTTTTGAGGCTTGCGGTCAGCCACCGTCGTGCCGCAAAGTGATGATGCAAGCACCCAAGGGGATGGGGGCTTGCTGTTGACGGAGTGATTTGCGTCAACGAAATGAAACGGGACGTGGGGGTTCCAGTTTTGCGGTTGATGGAATTGAAGAGTTCTGTGTCTCGATCCGTTGTGAAAGCGACGCTCTCTGTGCTCGTCATTGCTCCAATGATGAGCGGTTGCGGTGGAACACTGAGTGATTACTCGCTCAAGGATCAGGAATGGTTCGCTCGCCCCGGAAAACTCTTCAACACCAAATCGCTGTCGCTTGAGACGCCGCCGCTGCATACGAACAAGCCGGTTTCGCCGGACGACCTCATCACTGCGGAAGGGGCGTGCCCCGGCATGGCCCCAGCCGGTCTCCCGGCGGACGTCAATGCCCAGCAGCAAGGCGAGCCGGCCACGCCGCAGGCTGGAGCAACGCAGGCTGCTCCGGTGTTGCCTGCGGGAGGCGTGGTCGCGCTTGGTCATACCGAATGCGATGTGGCGCGCGCGGCCGGCACACCGAACAACGTCAATATCGGGACGAATGAACGTGGCGAGCGCCAGGCGGTGTTAACCTATACACAGGGGCCGCGTCCCGGCATTTACACGTTTACCGCGGGCCGGCTCACGGCGATTGATGCTGTCCAGGCGCCGCCTCCGCCAAAAAAACCGGCCAGGCATCCGAAACGCAGGCACTGACGTGCGTCTTGTGATCTAGTCGGCGCTTTCATAGGAAGCGCTGGCCTCCAGCCATTCTTCCTCGGCATTTTTGAGTGCCGCCTCGGCGGCGGCGCGCGCCTTGGTGAGTTGGGTTGCCTGTTTCGGGTCGCGCTGGAAAATATCGGGCAGGGCAAGCGCCGTATCGATCTTCGCAATGATGCCGCCGATCCGCTCGATCTCGGCTTCCGCGCTTGAGATTTTCTGTTTCAGCGTGTTCTTTTCACCTCTGCTTCGCGCCGGCCTTTCGGTTTCGCGCACAGCGCGCGCTTGATCGGTCGCGCGCGTGCTTCGTGCACTCAGGACAGAGCGGCGATACTCATCAAGATCGCCGTCATATGGCTTCACGGTACGGTCCGAAACCACCCACAACTGATCAGCGCAGGCCTCGATCAAATAGCGGTCGTGCGAAACCATGATGATCGCGCCGGGAAACTCGTTGATGGCTTCGGCGAGTGCTGCACGGCTGTCGATGTCGAGATGGTTGGTCGGTTCGTCGAGAATGATCATGTTCGGCGCGGCGAAGGTTGCGAGCCCCAGCAACAGGCGCGCCTTCTCGCCACCGGACAGATTCTTCACGGTCGTGTCGCCAGCCTTGCCGGAGAAGCCGATCGCGCCGACGCGGGCTCGTACTTTCGTCTCTGTCGCGTCCGGCATCAGCCGCCGCAGATGGTTGTAGGGTGACCCTTCCAGATCGAGTTCATCGGTCTGGTGCTGGGCGAAATAGCCGACTGACAGATTGGCGGCGCGCACGATCTTGCCAGAAAACGGCGACAGCTTGTCCGCCAGCAGTTTCACCAGCGTCGATTTGCCGTTACCGTTGGCGCCGAGCAGGGCGATGCGATCGTCGTTGTCGATTCGCAGCGTGACGCGCCTCAGAACCGGCTTGCCGGGCTCATAGCCGACACTGACGTCATCAACCGCGATGATTGGCGGCGACAGCAGTTTCTCCGGCTCGGGAAACGTGATCTCACGTACATCCTGCGTCACCAGTGCGGTGACAGGCTTCATTCGCTCCAGCATCTTGACGCGCGACTGCGCCTGTTTTGCTTTCGAGGCCTTCGCTTTGAAGCGATCGACGAAAGCCTGCAGTCGCTTGCGCTCGTCCGCCTGCCGCTTCGCGTGCTTTGCGTCCAGCATTTCACGCGTAGCGCGTTGTTCCTCGAACGAGGAATAGCTGCCCTTGTAAAGCGTGAGTCTGCCGTGATCGAGATGCAGGATCTGGTCGACAGAGGTGTCGAGCAGGTCGCGGTCATGGCTGATGACGATGACGGTGCGTGGATAATTGGCGAGGTGATCCTCGAGCCAGAGCGTACCTTCGAGGTCGAGATAATTGGTCGGCTCATCGAGCAGCAGCAAATCTGGTGCGGCGAACAGCGTGGCTGCGAGAGCCACGCGCATCCGCCAGCCGCCGGAAAACTCCTGGCAAGCCCGCGACTGGTCGGTCGCCGAAAAGCCGAGGCCACTGAGGATCGCGGCTGCACGCGCGGGCGCGGAATGGGCTTCGATATCGGCAAGACGAGTCTGGATATCAGCAATCCGCACTGGGTCCTGCGCGGTTTCGGCCTCCTGCAATAACGCATGGCGCTCCACGTCGGCTTTCAGCACGACATCGATCAGGCTTTCAGGGCCGTCCGGCGCTTCCTGCGCGAGGCTGCCGATTCGCCAGCGCGGTGGTATGGCGAGCGATCCGCTTTCCAGCGCGAGCTCGCCGCGAATCGCGCGAAACAGCGTGGACTTGCCGACGCCGTTGCGGCCGACAAAGCCCACGCGTGAGCCCGGCACGATCTGTACCGTGCTGTTTTCAATGAGCACGCGCCCGGCAATGCGGATCGAGATGTCCTGGATGGAAAGCATGCCGGGGGTTCTCCCCGGAATGAGGTGCCAGCGCAAGCCGCCAGAAGGCGGAAAAACCTAGCGCTGCTGGGCCATGACCGCGTCAGGGATGATCGAGGGGGCATCCTCGATCTCCCGGAAGCGGTTCATGAGTTCCTGAAGATGGTGGGGCAGCGCCGCAGTCGGCCTTATCTGATCGCGCAACCGCTCACCGATGCCTTCGCAAACTGCGCGGCTGGTGCGGTGGTCGATCTCGATGCTGCCATGCGGGGATGGTCTTGCCGAAAGGTCTGCCATGACGTTCACCATCGCCACCATTTCATTCAAATTGATCGTACCTCACCAATGTTGAGAGCCAAGAAATGTTTCGAGCGTTCGGAAATGATGGTGAGCAATCGGTAAATATTGAATCGATGTAGAGGGAACGCGGAGGGAGGGACCGGTGTTTTGCGGAAGCGAGGGTGAACAAAAAGCCCGGTGCGAGGCCGGGCTTTTCTGAAAGAAGGGTCGTGCCTTAATAGCAGCGATTGATAAGCCGCCAGCGCGGACCCCATGGAGTCGGGACGAGGCGGCGAACGTAGCAGCCGCCATAGCCGCCGTAATAATAAGGGCCGCCATAGAACCGCGGACCCCATCCACCACCATAGCCCCAGCCACCGCCGCGCCAATGGCCGCCGCCGTGCCAGCCACCACCACCGCCATGCCAGTGACCGCCACCGCCCCCACCATGCCAGTGACCACCGCCGCCGCCACCGTGACCGCCGCGTGCTGATGCCGTGGATGCCATACCAGCTGTGCCAATGATGAGGGCAGAAGCGGCAACCAGTCCGAGGCCGAATTTGCGTAACATGATCATTCCTCCTTGCCACGGCGCATGCCGCGCGTCGGTGAAATTGATGCTTTCACGCGGCAGTAATGCACCTTCAGGTCAGTGCCAAAATCCTATGTCATCCAACGTGAATGGCGCGATCATGGTCTCTTCAGCCCGGGTTCATTTTAATGAAATCGACGTAATGTTACGCCATAAATTCCAATCGCCAGAAAAGCCAGGTCGCACCATGGCGATGCTTGCCGCGTTGCGGGAGCGCCGCTATAAGCCCCGCACAATTCCGATTTTCCATCCATCAAGGATTAAGTCTCATGGCGACCGAGCGTACGTTTTCGATCATCAAGCCCGACGCGACCGCCCGCAACCTGACGGGTGCCGTCAATGCCATCATCGAAAAGGCTGGTCTGCGCATCGTCGCCCAGAAACGTATCCTGATGACTCGTGCCCAGGCTGAGACCTTCTATGCCGTCCACAAGGCACGACCGTTTTTTGGCGAACTGGTCGACTTCATGACCTCCGGTCCAGTCGTGGTGCAGGTCCTCGAAGGTGAGGGGGCGATCGCCAAGTACCGCGACGTCATGGGCGCAACTGACCCCTCGAAGGCCGCCGAAGGCACGATCCGCAAGGTGCACGCCAAGTCGATCGGTGAAAATTCGGTCCACGGTTCCGATGCTGCGGAAACTGCAGCCATTGAGATTGCTCAGTTTTTCTCCGGCAACGAGATCGTTGGCTAAAACGAGAGGTCCTGCGCGTCACTTTGACGCGGGCTGCCGAGCCCCTATGAAAATACTGGTATTGAATATGCCACCTGCGGCAAAATGGCCTGCGGCATAATAACCAGTGGGGGAGACACGGTGCACGACATACTCCAAACAATCGGCTCATTTTCGTTGGTCGATGCGTTTGCTCAAATGCGGGCTGAGGTTGTCCAACCTCAGTTCTGGGTTGGCCTGAGCAAAATCGTCTGGATCAACATTCTGCTCTCCGGCGACAACGCGCTCGTCATTGCATTGGCATGCCGCGGCCTTCCGCCGAAGGAGCGCCGCCTTGGCATGGTGATCGGCGCGGGCATCGCGGTTGTCCTGCTGATCCTGTTCACCGGCATCGTTGCTTCGCTGATGACGCTTCCGTTCCTCAAGCTTGTGGGCGGGCTGGCCTTGGTCGTCATTGCGGCCAAGCTTCTCGTTCCGGATGAAGGGGACGGCCATGTCGCGCAGGGCGTCAATCTCTGGCATGCGGTCCGCATCGTCGTGATCGCCGATATCATTATGAGTCTCGACAACGTTATCGCGGTGGCTGCCGCAGCGGATGGCCAGCTCACGTTGCTGATCGTTGGTCTGGCCATCAGTATTCCGATGATCATTGCCGGTGCGGCCTTGATCATGGCCATCCTCGATCGCCTGCCGATTCTCGTCTGGCTCGGTGCAGTCTTGCTGGGCTGGATCGGTGGCGCGGTGATTGCGACCGATCCCGCGATCGCGCCACGCCTGCATGCAATGCTCAACGGCGGTATCAGCGTCAACGTCGATACGACGTCGCCGCTGTTCGGCTTCGTGGAGCATCTGCGCTTCGACGGTGAAGTGGATGAATTGATCTTCGCTGCTCTCGGGGTCATCATCGTTCTGACGCTCGGAACAATCTGGCGTCGCCGCAAGCTCGAAGAGATAGCGGCTACGTCGACGGAAGCAGAAGTCGCACCTGCGACAACTTGACCATTGCGGCCGCTCTTGGTCACAGAGCGGCCAATCATCTGCGACAATTTGTTCAAATTAGTCAAAGCCGGGGCTGGCTAGCCCCGGCTTTGCGACAAATGGTCTCGATACTTTGCGACATATCGCCTCCCAGACAAGACTCGTCATTTGCGGTACCGAGGGATGGTACCAGGTGGGAGGCGAAGCTCAGAGACGATGTTGGATATATTTGATGCGGCGACGATTAGCGGATTCTTCAGCAGCTTTTTAACAGAACTCGAGCAACCGCAGTTCTGGGTGGCGCTGACAAAAATCATCTGGATCAACATTCTGCTTTCCGGCGACAACGCGCTCGTTATCGCGCTGGCGTGCCGCAGCCTCGAACCGCGTCAGCGGATGTGGGGCATGATCCTCGGCGCCGGTGTCGCGGTGGGCCTCCGTATCGTCTTCACCTTTATCGTCGCCTCTCTGTTAGCGCTGCCTTATCTCAAGCTCGTCGGCGGCATCGCGCTGCTTGTCATCGCCGCGAAGCTGCTGGTGCCCGAGAAGCATGAAGAAAATAACGTGCAGGCAGCACAGCATCTGTGGGCGGCCGTCAAGATCGTCGCTGTCGCAGACATCATCATGAGCCTCGACAACGTGATCGCCGTGGCCGCTGCCGCGGACGGCAGCGTGGTTCTCCTCGTGCTGGGCCTTCTGATCAGTATTCCGATGATCATTGCCGGTGCGGCCTTGATCATGGCGCTGCTCGATCGCGTGCCTGCACTGGTCTGGTTCGGTGCGGCGCTGCTGGGTTGGGTTGCCGGCGAAGTCATCGCAACGGATCCGGGTGTACACCCGTATCTCCAGCGTCTTCTTGACGGTAAGATCGCTCTCAGCATCGACCCGACGTCGACAGTCTTCAGCCTGCCAGGCCATATGCAGATCGGTGCCAACCTGGGCGAACTCATCCTCGGTCTTCTCGGGGTAGCGATTGTGTTGGTCGTCGGATCTGTGTGGCGCAAGCGTGCGATGGCCGAGCACCCCGCCGTGCCGGCTGAAGCTACCACTTAAGCTCCAGGCCCAGAGTGGCCTGGTGATAGTGGAGGCCGTCGCGGAATTTTCCGTCATGATTGGCGTAAAGCCGCGCCGTCCTGTTCATGCTCCATGACAGGCCGGCGCCGGCGCCGGCGCCAGCGCCATGCCGGCTTTCGCGGATGCCTTGCATGAGGATGCTGCTGGAGCCAAGGCTGACGGGATACGGCGACACCGTCTGCGAGAAGTTGTCGACGAATTTTCCGTAACCCGACACGTCTATGATCTGGCTGCCGATGATCCAGTAACGGCCTGCTTCGGCGCCGAGCAGAACTCGTGTGGGATGCGCGTTGGACTCTGCGACGTTGACAGGCTCGAAACCGCCGCTCTCGCCGAGGTGGCGACATCGGATGGCGTAGGCATCGGTGCGAACTGCGCGTAAGCGGCAGGCGGCAGCGTTGTGGCCGCACATGCGGTCGTGGCGACGCGAGACAATGCAACGACGGAACAGGCGCCTTTCGCTGCGGATTTCAATGAGCTCATGCGGCGCGGTACTGGAGATACGATATATGGCCGGAGTGATCGCATGGGACTGCGCACGGCCTCAATGCGCCGCGGCTCGGCCCAGAGCTATTGAAGGGGTTTGTGGTCAATGCACCACAGTACGCATGACATTAGAGGGCGGGCGAAATCAGCGTCTTCTCAGTGGCCGTAGCAATGGTGCTCTTGCAGACCGCACCGTTTATAGTGGTCTGTCCGCTCGCCACCATGCGAAGCGCCTGCGGATAAATCCGGTGCTCGACCTGGAGGACACGTGCAGCCAGAGAACCCGGCGTATCGTTGTCATGAACCGTGACAGCGCCCTGCACAATGATCGGCCCGGCATCAACATCGGCAACGACGAAATGCACGGTCGCGCCATGAATTTTTACGCCGTCCGTAAGCGCACGCTCGTGGGTATGCAGGCCGCGATAGGACGGCAGCAGAGCGGGGTGGATGTTGATCATCCGTCCTTCCCATTGCTGAACGAACCATGGCGTCAGCAGGCGTAGAAATCCCGCGAGACAAACAAGATCGATGTTGTGGCGGAGCAGTTCGTCGTGCATCGCGCGCTCGAACGCCTCGCGATCTTTCCCGAACGATTTGCTCTCGACGGTGGCCGCCTTGATGCCTGCCGCGCGGGCACTCTCAAGTCCGCCAGCATCCGCGATGTTCGACATCACGAGCGCTATCTCGGCTGGAAAGTCTGGAGCTCGCGCAGCCTGGATCAGGGCTGCCATGTTCGAGCCCCGGCCGGAAATAAGGATAGCGACGCGGCGCTTGGTCATGGTGCGAGATCAAGATGGTTGTCATAGACAACGCGTTCGGCGTCGGTGGCTTCCGTGACTTCGCCAAGCATGACCGCGTGCTCACCGCTGTCTGCGAGCACCTTCACGATATCGGCAGCTTTGTCCCGTTCGACTACCGCAACCATGCCTATGCCGCAGTTGAAGGTCCGCAGCATTTCAAGTTCGGCGATATTGCCTTCCGCGGCGAGCCATTTGAAAACAGGCAGGACCGGCACGGCGGCAAGGTTGATGCGGACACCGAGGTTCTTCGGCAGCACGCGCGGGATGTTGTCGGTGAAACCGCCGCCGGTGATGTGGGCCAGCGCCTTGATGCCGCCGGTTTCGCGGATCGCCTTCAGGCAGGATTTCACATAAAGCCTGGTCGGAGCGAGCAGGGCACCGCCAAGCTTCATCACCGGTGCAAACGGAGCGGGCGCGTCGAAGGCAAGGCCTGTCCGCTCCACGACCTTGCGTACCAGCGAGAAGCCGTTGGAGTGCACGCCGGATGATGCAAGCCCGACCAGGGCATCGCCAACCCTGATGTCCTTGCGCGGCAGCAACGTGCCGCGTTCGGCGGCGCCGACCGCAAAGCCCGCAAGGTCGTAATCGTCTTTCTGGTAGAGGCCGGGCATTTCGGCGGTCTCCCCGCCGATCAATGCGCAGCCAGATTCCCGGCAGGCTTCGGCGATTCCCGCCACGATAGTGGCGGCGGAGTTAGGGTCCAGCTTGCCGCAGGCGAAATAATCCAGAAAGAACAAGGGCTCGGCACCCTGGACAACCAAATCGTTGACCGACATCGCGACCAGGTCGATCCCGATACCGTCATGAATGCCGGTCTCGATCGCAATTTTCAGCTTGGTCCCGACGCCGTCCGTGGCGGCGACCAGCACCGGATCACGAAAACCGGCCCTCTTGAGGTCGAACAGGCCCCCGAAGCCGCCGATCTCGGCGTCTGCGCCGGGGCGGGCGGTCGCCCGTACCATTGGCTTAATGAGGTCGACCAGCCGGTTACCGGCGTCGATATCGACGCCGGACGACGAATAAGTGAGGCTGGATTGTTTGTCGCTCATGCCATTTTTCCGAAACTTCGGCGGTGGTTACGTCGGATTCCCAAGCCGTGCAATGGCTCGCTTCCACGGCAAGGGTAGATTATTAGAGGGAACGGAGCCGGAGCGCATCACCGCGACCCTGGCTTCCCGCAATTGAAGCCGCCAAACGGGGTTTACGGGTTGAATATCCCCAATTTCATTACGCTCGGCCGTATTGTCCTTGTCCCGTTCGTGGTGTGGGCGATCGCCTCCTCGCAGATGACGGTCGCCTTCGTCCTGTTCGCAGTGGCAGGCCTGAGCGACGCGGTCGACGGGTTTCTGGCCAAGCGCTTCAACATGACGACCGAACTCGGTGCTCTGCTCGATCCGATTGCGGACAAGGCACTTCTGATCTCGATTTATGTTGCGCTCGGGATTACAGGGGCAATCCCGCGCTGGCTTGTCATTCTGGTGGTGTCACGCGATTTCATGATCGTGGGGGCCATGATCCTCTCGTGGATAATGGACAATCCGATGCCGGTGAAGCCGCTGATGGCCTCGAAGCTGAACACGGTGGCGCAGGTGAGCTTTGCGGCACTCGTGCTGGCCGCGCTCGGGTTCAAGTTCAACGCCTCACCTTATGATGTGATTCTCATGGCGGCAGTCACCATCCTGACGCTGTGGTCGGTCGTCCTCTACTTCATTGCCTGGGCTCGCCATGTTGGCACCCCGGAGGCGATGTGAGCGCACCGATGTCCCGTACGCCGCCTCGCCAGCTTGCGCTCGAACTACCGCACGCGGAAAGTCTTTCGCGCGACGATTATCTGGAAGGGCCGAGCAATACGCAGGCACTGGCGCTGGTGGAACGCTGGCCAGACTGGTCAAACCGCACGATGATGCTGGTCGGGCCGGAAGGCTGCGGCAAGAGTCACCTCGCGGCGATCTGGGCGGCGATCTCCGGCGCGCGCATTGTGGCAGCTCATGCCCTGACGGGCGCCGATGTTCCCGCTGCGCTCGCGACCGGTGCATTGGTGGTCGAGCATCTGGAGCCTGGCAGCTTCGACGAGCGCGCGATTTTCCATCTGCTCAATCTTGCACGGGAAACCAATGCGTTCGTGCTGATCACAGCACGGACGGCGCCGGCGTCGTTCCAGATTGAACTGCGCGATGCAGGGTCGCGTCTGCGCGCCATTCCGGTGGTAACGGTTGAGCCGCCTGACGATCAGTTGCTGCGCGCGCTGCTGGTGAAGTTCTGCGCCGACCGGCAGATGGCGGTGGACGAGGGTGTGGTGGGCTATCTTGCGACCCATATCGAACGCTCGTTTGCGGCTGCCCGTCAGGCGGTGGAATTGCTCGACGCGGAAGCCCTGCAGCAGCGCCGTCCGATCACCCGTGCGCTGGCGGTGACGCTGTTTCGCGGGCAAGGCACGCTGCCGCTTTGAAGGCTGCTCGCTCGCCTTAAGGCTTCGCTGACCACTCCCGGATATTCTGACTTTTCAAGGACATCGGCTGGATCCAGGGCCGCCGGGACCGTTGATGCGTCCAATTGACGGAGGAAACGATCCTGTCATTGATTGGTCATGTGCTTTGCCGATGATGGGCGAGAGTCACTCTTGGATATTCACAGGTTACATCATGGACGCGGTGGAAGCATCTGTAAATAAAAGTGAAATTGCGGCCAAGGCCGCGCTGCCGGATATCGCCGAGAGTCCCGAACGGTTCATCAATCGCGAATTGTCCTGGCTCCACTTCAATCGTCGGGTGCTGGAAGAAGCGGTCAATGTCGACCATCCCGTGCTGGAACGGGTCCGGTTTCTGTCGATCTCCGCGAACAATCTGGATGAGTTTTTCATGGTTCGCGTTGCGGGCCTGAAGGCTCAAATCCGGGAGGGCGTGGCCGAGCGAAGCCCCGATGGTCTCACTCCCACGGAACAACTGCATCTTATCAACCAGACCGTATCGGCGCTGGCTACTGATCAGCAGGCGATCTGGCGCGACTTGCATAAGGTGCTGGTAGGCGCGGGGATCGTGCTCGTGGAAGGGCGCGATGTTACCAAGCCGGAGATCAAGTGGCTTGAGGAGCATTTCCTCCATCACATCTTCCCGTTGCTGACCCCGCTCGCGATCGACCCGGCCCATCCGTTTCCGTTTCTATCGAATCTTGGCTTCACCATCGCGCTGCATCTTGTCCGCAAGTCGGATGGCAAGGCGATGAACGCCTTGATCCGCCTGCCGGTGAAGATCGACCGTTTCATCCGTCTGCCGGCAAGCGGTGACGGCAGCATACGGATGATCACGGTCGAGCAGGTGACGAGCCTGTTCATCGGTCGGCTATTTCCGGGCTACACCGTCAGCGGCCGCGGCGCATTCCGTATCATTCGCGACTCCGAACTGGAAATCGAGGAAGAGGCCGAAGACCTCGTTCGCCTGTTCGAAACCGCCTTGAAGCGCCGCCGCCGCGGCTCAGTGATCCGCCTCGAGATCGAGGCGGCGATGCCCGAGGATCTGCGCGGGTTCGTGCAGCGGGCACTGTCCACACCAGACGACGATGTGCTGGTGGTGGACGGGCTGCTTGCGATGAATGAACTGTCGCAACTCACTCGCGTCGATCGGCCAGATCTTGAATTTACGCCCTATGTGCCTCGCCATCCCGAGCGCGTCCGCGATCATGGCGGCGATATCTTTGCGGCGATCCGGCAGAAGGATCTGATCGTCCACCATCCTTACGAATCGTTCGATATCGTTGTTCAGTTTCTGCAACAGGCCGCGCGCGACCCCGATGTGGTGGCGATCAAGCAGACTCTCTATCGTACGTCACGCGATTCACCGATCGTGCGTGCGCTCGCGGAAGCAGCGGAGGCGGGCAAGTCTGTCACCGCGCTGGTCGAACTGAAGGCGCGCTTCGACGAGGAAGCCAATATCCGCTGGGCGCGCAATCTGGAGCGCGCGGGCGTACAGGTCGTGTACGGCTTCCTTGAACTGAAGACCCATGCCAAACTGTCGTTCATTGTGCGGCGTGAGGGCGGTGGACTTACCACCTATGTCCACACCGGCACCGGCAATTATCATCCCGTCACGGCGCGGATCTATACTGATCTGTCGTATTTCACGTCTGACCCGGTGATCGGGCGTGATGCGGCACGGGTTTTCAATTTCATCACCGGCTATGCCGAGCCAGTTGATATCGAGAGGATGGCAGTCTCGCCGCTGACCTTGCGCAAGCGAATCCTCGAGCACATCGACGAGGAAGCAAATTTTGCGCGTCACGGCAAACCAGCCGCGATCTGGATGAAAATGAATGCGCTGGTCGATCCTGATATCATCGACGCGCTCTACGCGGCCTCTCAAGCCGGTGTTTCGATTGATCTCGTGGTGCGAGGCATTTGCTGCCTGCGGCCAGGCGTGCCGGGGTTGTCGGAGAACATCCGCGTCAAGTCGATCATCGGACGCTTCCTGGAACATAGCCGCGTGTACTGTTTCGGGATGGGGCACGGCTTGCCGAGTGCGAAGGCTGCTGTCTATATCGCTTCTGCCGACATGATGCCGCGTAACCTCGACCGTCGTGTGGAGGTGTTGTGCCCATTGCAGAATCCCACTGTTCATTCGCAGGTTCTCGACCAGATCATGGTTGCCAATCTGGAAGATAACGAGCAGAGCTGGCAGTTATTGCCGGATGGATCGTCAACGCGTATGAAAGCCGGGAAGGGTGATGAGCCCTTCAACGCGCACAAGTACTTCATGACGAATCCGAGTCTGTCTGGCCGTGGAAAATCGCTCAAAGAATCGTCGCCGCGCAGACTCACGCGCCGCTCGAAGCGCTGACACAACGGCTTCCGCCGTGCGTGCATCGAGATCTCGTTCCTCGGATCGCCGCAAGTCGAAAGAGAAAACGGTTGGCGTTATTGACATTGGTTCGAACTCGGTCCGTCTCGTCGTCTACGAGGAATTGGCGCGCAGCCTGTCGCCGATCCTCAACGAGAAGGTTCTGTGCGGGCTCGGGCGAGCAGTGCAGACCACAGGGTTGCTCGGCAAGAACGAATCCGAGAAAGCACTAACTGCGCTGCGAAGGTTTCGCGCGCTCTGCAAGCTGATCAAGGTCGGCCGACTCTACGCCATCGCCACGGCAGCGTGCCGCGATGCGACCAATGGCCCTGCGTTTATTGCCAAGGCAGAGCGCATCTGCGGTGTGAAGATCGAAGTGTTGTCGGGTGCACGCGAGGCGAAGTTGTCGGCGCTCGGTGTAGTTTCGGGTGTATACAAGCCGAACGGAATTGTCGGAGACCTCGGCGGTGGCTCACTGGAATTGATCGATGTGCGCGGCCGTCGCGCCCGTTCGGGCGTCACGCTGCCGCTCGGCGGGTTGGCGCTGCAGGATGCGTCGCAGAGGTCGATCAAGAAGGCTGCGCGGATCGTGCGGACGAAAATAGCAGGGGCACCGCAGTTGCTGGAAGGCCAAGGCCGCACCTTCTACGCGGTTGGCGGTACGTGGCGTGCGCTCGCGCGCATCCACATTCTCCAAAGCGGTTATCCGTTGCGGGTGATGCACGGCTATAGCCTTCCCGCTGCGAGTGCGCTCGACTTTGCCCGCCGCCTGCGCAAGCTGGTGGGAGCCGGGACGCTGGCAGATATCGAAACCGTGGCCGAGGCCCGTCGCTCGCTCCTCGCTTATGCTGCGCTTGTTCTTGAGTACATCATCGTTACGGCAAAGCCTGAAAAGATCGTGTTTTCGACGTTTGGTGTTCGCGAAGGCCTGCTGTTCGAGATGCTGCCAGAGCGCGTTAGACAGGAGGACGGCTTGATCTCGACGGCGCGGGAGATGAACGATCTGCGTTCGCGCTCGCCGCGTCATGCCGACGATCTGATCGACTGGATGGATCGTTTCGTGAAAACTGCCAGGCTCGCCGAAACTGACGAGGATCGACGTCTGCGCCACGCCGCTTGCCTTCTGTCGGATATCGGCTGGCGCGCGCATCCGGATTATCGCGGCGATGAAACATTACATGTGATTGCCAATGGCAATTTTGGGGCGGCAACTCACGAAGAGAGGGTGTTTCTCGCGCTGGCGGTGTATTTTCGTTACGCCGGGATCGGCGAAAAAAATCTGCCGCGAACAGGATTGCGGATGCTCTTGACGGCTCCGATGGTGGAGCGCGCGCGGCTCGTTGGACAGATGCTGCGTGTCGCGTACTCGATTTCGGCTGCGCATCCGGGGATTTTGTCTGCAACCCGATTCCGGAGAAACAAGAGAAAGATATTTCTGGTCATCGAGCATCGGATTGCCAATATAGTTACCGATCGCGTCAATAACCGCTTCCGGCAGTGCCTCAAGCTCGCCGGGCGAACCGGCGCCGTGGAGGTTTTCTAGGAATTATGCTTGCTTATATTTTCTGGCATTTGCCTCTCGCGGGCACCGACCCGCGTGACTACGAAGCTGCGCTGGTCGGCTTCCATTCCGATCTCGGTGCTGAACCGCCTCCGGGCATGGAAGGTTCCGCACCCTATCGCGTTTCGGAGTTGGCGTGGCTCGATGGCCGGCGCGGTTATGAAGACTGGTGCTTCGTCACCTCGTCTGCGGCGCTTGATACGCTGAACCAGGCTGCGGTCAGGCCGGAGCGCTGGGAGGTTCATGCAGCGGTCTCGCGCCTCACCGATTTCGGGCATGGCGGTCTCTATTATCACCTGCACGGCGAGACAAAGCCGATCGCCGGTACGCGAGTGCTATGGCTGCGGCGGCCGCGCGGCATTCGCTATGAACAACCTTTGCGCGAGATAATCGACGGCGCGACCGGGTTTCTCAGTTGCTGGCGCAAGTTGATGGTGCTCGGGCCAGGTGATGAGTTTGCGATCATTGGCGACGACGGGCTGAACGTCAGCGTGCCGGCGGGATGGCAAAGTCGTGTGGTCGAGCGGACGCTGCTGGGGCCACAGCCACAGCGCGGCTAATCCGCCTTGCCCTTCGCAGTGAGCGAAACGACACGGCCTTTTTCGATCGCGAGCGCCAGCTTGCCATGCTTGAGCGCGAGCGCGGATTCGCCGAACAGCTCACGCCGCCAGCCGTGCATGGCAGCAACGTCCGCCGCGTCGTCGGCGGCGATTTGCTCAAGGTCGTCTACCGTGGCGATTACCTTGCTTGCGACCGCGTGCTTTTCGGATGTCATCCGCAGCAGCACTTTCAAAAGTTCGACAGTAGCCGCGCCGTTATTGTTGCCGCGCGGCTTGTCGAGTTTGGGCAGCGTCGCAGGATTGCGATCGACCCCGCGCCTGACAGCCTCGACAATATCCTGCCCCCAGCGTGAGCGGTCGAAGCCTTTCGGCAATGAACGCAGGTGTGCGAGCTTCTCCAGCGTTGTCGGCGCATGGGTAGCGATGTCGCCGATGGCGTCATCCTTCAATACACGCGAGCGTGGTACATCGCGGGTCTGCGCCTCGCGTTCGCGCCATGCCGCAACCTCGATCAGGACGGCGAGTTCGCGCGGCTTGCGCACGCGAGTCTTGAGGCGCTCCCAGGCGCGCTCCGGTGGCGCGTTATAGGTGGAAGGCGAGGTGAGGACGCCCATCTCCTCGCTCACCCAATCAGCACGCTTGCGCTTCTTGAGGTCGGCGTCGAGTACCGTGAACACGTCGCGCAGGTGGGTGACATCGGCGAGCGCGTAGGCGCTCTGCTCCTTCGTCAGCGGGCGACGTGACCAGTCGGTGAAGCGATGGGTCTTGTCGATCTTGTGCCCGGTGATGCGGGCAACGAGCTGGTCGTAGGCGATGGAATCGCCGTGGCCGAGGACCATGGCGGCGACCTGAGTATCAAACACCGGGTGCGGAACGATCTGTGCCAGATGCCAGATGATTTCGATGTCCTGCCGCGCGGCGTGGAACACCTTCAGAACCTTGTCATCCGCCATGAGTGCGAAGAACGGCGTGAGGTCGATACCCTCTGCAAGGGCGTCCACAACCACACCCTCGTCGGTGCTTGCGAGCTGCACCACGCAGAGCAGGGGATAGTAGGTCGTCTCGCGAAGAAACTCGGTGTCGACCGTGACGAAGGGGTGCCGGGCGAGCCGCGTGCAGACGGCAGCCAGTTGCTCGGTGCTGGTAATCAATTCCATAGGTGCTGCATAAACGTTCCTCGCCCGGATGTCGCGTCCGTTTGGGTGGCTGGCCGATTTTTTGATCTGCTTTTTCAAGCAATCTGAAGGAGTAACGTCAACCGCCCGGTCGCTCGCGGCGGATTGAGGAGGACGGCTTCCGATTTCCGACACCCGGGGAGGCAAGCCGGCCAAGACCCGGCAATCTGGCCAGAACAAAGTTGAGGCCGGCGCTTGGCCAGGTTTTCAGGTGGTGATATTTTGTGTTGTTTTTATTGGCCTTTTAGGCCGATTTGATTTCCCTTTCCGGCGATCCGTCGGTTGCCCGGTGAACCCGGCTCGGGTAAACCCTGCCACGCGTGGGTTGCCCGCGCTTTTACGATTCTCCGTCAGAAGCCTTTTTCAGGATTTCCATGCATCGCTACCGGTCCCATACCTGCGGCGCGCTCCGCGAGAGCGACATCGACTCCAACGTTCGCCTGTCGGGCTGGTGCCATCGCATCCGCGACCACGGCGGTCTCTTATTCATCGATCTGCGTGACCATTACGGCATGACGCAATGCGTCATCGATCCGGATTCGAAGGCGTTCAAGCTGGCGGAAAAGCTGCGTTCGGAATGGGTCGTCAAGATTGACGGCAAGGTCCGCCGCCGCCCCGAGGGTACCGACAACCCCGACCTGCCGACCGGTGTCGTCGAAGTCTTCATTGCCGAGATCGAGGTGCTGGGTGAGGCCGCCGAACTGCCGCTGCCGGTGTTCGGCGATCTGGAATATCCGGAAGAGGTCAGGCTGAAATATCGTTTCCTCGACTTACGCCGTGAGAAGCTCCATCAGAACATTATGACCCGCGGCCAAATCATTGATTCCATGCGGGCGCGGATGAAGGCGGCAGGCTTCTTCGAATTCCAGACGCCAATCCTGACAGCGTCGTCGCCGGAAGGTGCGCGCGACTTTTTGGTGCCGAGCCGCATCCATGCCGGCAAGTTCTACGCGTTGCCGCAGGCGCCGCAGCAGTACAAGCAGCTTCTGATGATGTCGGGGTTTGACCGCTACTTCCAGATCGCGCCATGTTTTCGCGACGAGGACCCGCGCGCCGACCGTCTGCCGGGTGAGTTCTACCAGCTCGACCTCGAGATGAGCTTTGTGACGCAAGACGATGTTTTTGCTGCGATGGAGCCGGTTATCACCGGCGTTTTCGAGGACTTCGCAGGCGGCAAGCCGGTGACCAAGAACTGGCCGCGCATTCCATTTGCGGAAAGTCTTCGCAAATACGGTACCGACAAGCCGGACCTGCGCAATCCGCTGATCATGCAGGATGTATCCGAGCACTTCCGCGGCTCCGGCTTCAAGGTGTTCGCGCGCATGCTGGAGCAGGCCGGTAACGAGGTCTGGGCCATTCCGGGGCCAAGTGGCGGCTCGCGTGCATTCTGCGATCGCATGAACTCCTGGGCGCAGGGTGAGGGCCAGCCAGGTCTTGGCTACATCATGTGGCGTGAGGGCCAAGATTCTTCTGAAGTCTTGGGCGCGGGCCCGTTGGCCAATAACATTGGACCGGAGCGCACCGCCGCGATTCGTGCGCAGCTTGGTCTCAAGGGCGGCGATGCGGCGTTCTTCGTCGCGGGCGATCCGCAGAAGTTCTGGAAGTTCGCGGGTCTTGCCCGCACCAAGCTTGGTGAGGAATTGAACCTGATCGACAAGGACCGGTTCGAACTGGCCTGGATCGTCGATTTCCCGATGTATGAATACAACGAGGACGAGAAGAAGGTCGACTTCTCCCACAACCCGTTTTCGATGCCGCAGGGCGGGCTTGAGGCACTGCAGACTCAGGACCCGCTTACCATCAAGGCATTCCAGTACGACATCGCCTGCAACGGTTACGAGATTGCCTCGGGTGGTATCCGCAACCACAAGCCGGCCGCGATGGTGAAGGCGTTCGAGATCGCAGGCTATGGCGAGGAGACCGTCGTCGAGCGCTTCGGCGGCATGTACCGCGCCTTCCAGTATGGTGCCCCGCCGCATGGCGGCATGGCCGCCGGTGTGGATCGCATCGTCATGCTGCTTTGCGGTACCAACAACCTGCGCGAAATCTCACTGTTCCCGATGAACCAGCGCGCAGAAGATCTACTGATGGGCGCGCCGTCTGACGTATCGACCAAGCAGTTGCGCGAGTTGCACATCAGGCTCAACCTTCCACAAAACTGATCGAGGGAGCGCCGAGATCGCATCGGCGAAAAGCATTGGCTTCAGAAATGGGAAATTCGTCGGACGAGTTACGTAATGCGGCGTTGTCCTATCATCGCCTGCCACGTCCCGGTAAGTTCGAGATCCAGGCGACCAAGCCGCTCGGGAACCAGCGCGATCTGGCATTGGCCTACACGCCGGGTGTTGCGGCAGCCTGCGAGACGATTGCCGCCGATCCCGTACAGGCAGCCTCACTGACAATTCGCTCCAACCTCGTCGCCGTCGTCACCAATGGCACCGCCGTTCTCGGCCTCGGCGATATCGGCCCGCTGGCGTCCAAGCCAGTGATGGAGGGCAAGGCGGTCCTGTTCAAGAAATTCGCCGGCATCGATGTGTTCGACATCGAGATCGATGCTCACACCGTTCCTCACGTGGTGGACACGGTGGCAGCGCTGGAGCCGACTTTTGGCGGCATCAACCTTGAGGACATCAAGGCGCCCGAGTGCTTCGAGATCGAGGAGCAACTCAAGGCCAAGATGAAAATCCCGGTGTTCCATGACGACCAGCATGGCACTGCGATCATCGTCTGCGCCGCGATCCGTAATGCGCTCGTACTGAACGGCAAGAAGCTTGAGGATATCAAGATCGTGACGGCGGGCGCGGGTGCGGCAGCACTCGCCTGTCTCAATCTGCTCGTGTCGATGGGCGCCAAGCGCGAGAACATCTGGGTCAACGACATCGATGGTCTCGTCTATGAGGGGCGCAATACGCTGATGGACAAATGGAAGTCCATCTACGCACAGAAGACGGACAAGCGTACGCTGGCGGAGTCCATCGCCGGCGCCGACGTGTTCCTCGGCCTGTCCGGTCCGAACGTGCTGACGCCCGAGATGCTCAAGACGATGGCGGAAGGCCCGCTCATCATGGCGCTGGCCAATCCGACGCCTGAAATCATGCCGGATGTGGCGCGCGAGGCGCGTCCCGATGCCATGATCTGCACCGGCCGTTCGGACTTCCCGAACCAGGTCAACAATGTTCTGTGTTTCCCCTTCATCTTCCGCGGCGCGCTCGATGTCGGCGCGACGGCGATCAACGAGGAGATGAAGCGCGCTGCTGTCGATGCGCTGGCGCAGCTCGCGCGCGATCCGCCGTCGGATGTGGTGACGCGCGGCTTCGACGGCACGGAATCAACCGGCTTCGGTCCGGGCTCGCTGATCCCTGGCGCATTCGATCCCCGCATCATCCTGCGCGTTGCGCCAGCTGTCGCCAGGGCGGCGATGGAATCCGGCGTGGCGACGCGGCCGATCACCGACTTTGACGCCTATGCGGAACAGCTTGGCCGCTTTGCCTTCCGCTCCGGCCTGATTATGAAGCCGGTGTTTGCCAAGGCGCGCAAGGAGCCGATGCGCGTGATCTACGCCGAAGGCGAAGACGAGCGTGTGCTGCGTGCGACGCAGGCTGTGCTGGAAGAGAAGATCGCGCGTCCGATCCTGGTCGGTCGCCCGAGCGTGGTCGCGACACGACTGAAGCGCGCGGGATTTTCGATCAAGCCCGGCGAGGATTTCGATCTCATCAATCCGGAAGACGATCCGCGCTATCGCTCTTACGTGCAGAGCTATGTCGATGTCGCAGGCCGCCATGGCATCACGCCTGATGCGGCGCGCACGCTGGTGCGCACCAACTCGACCGTGATTGCGGCCCTTGCGGTTCAGCGCGGCGAGGCGGATGCGATGCTGTGTGGTGTCGATGGCCGTTATCTGAGTCATTTGCGCCGTGTTCGCGAAATTATCGGCATCCGCCCCGAATTGACCGATTATTCGGCGCTGGCGCTGCTGATCACCAACAAAGGCTCGTACTTCATCGCTGATACGCAGATCCGCCCGAATCCCACTGCGGAGGAATTGGCGGAGATCGCGGCGCTGGCGGCCGTGCATGTCCAGCGTTTCGGGATCAAGCCCCGTATCGCCTTCCTGTCGCACTCGGATTTCGGCAGCCATGACTCGGACTCGGCGCGGAAGATGCGCCGCGCCACCGAACTGTTGGCGCACTCTCACCCCGAGATCGAAGCGGATGGCGAAATGCAGGGCGACACCGCTTTGTCGGAAGTGACGCGCAAGCTGGTGCTTCCGCATTCGCGTGTCGAAGGCTCGGCCAACATCATGATCATGCCGAACCTGGATGCGGCTAACATTGCCTTCCAGATGATCAAGGTGCTGTCCGGCGCGCTTCCGGTCGGGCCGATCCTGATCGGACCGGCGAAGCCCGCCCACATCCTGACGCCGTCCGTGACCGCGCGCGGCATTCTCAACATGACGGCGGTTGCCGTGGTGGAGGCCCAGGAGCGAATGAAGCAGCCAACCCTGCTGTGAAGAAGCGTAGCCGGGTAAGGAGCGCAAGGGATTGCATTCTTTCCGGCATCGGAGACTTGCCCGGCTTGCGTGGTGAGGGTAGCCCTTCGGGGCTATTCTGTATAACGGCGTTATGACTTGTTGAACCGTTTCGCTCGGAGAATGGGGTAAGTCATGCCAGCGCTTTACGTTATTGGACGGATCCTGTTTGCGGCCCTGTTTCTGGTTTCGGGCATCAACAAGTTTCTCGATCTTCAAAGTGCGGCGCAGGCCATCAGCACTCACTTCACAGTGCCTGTACAATTGGCGGAGTACGCGTCTCAGATCGAGACCTTCACGGGGATCCCGATCGCGCAGGTGATTGCCGTGCTCGGCGGCATCCTCGAGATCCTGGGCGCGCTGGCGATAGCGACAAATCTGGGCGCACGGGCTTTCGCCGTGCTGCTTGCGCTGCATCTCATGCTCACAGTTTTCTACTTCAACGATTTCTGGAACGCGGCCGCCACTGAGCGAACGGCGAGCCTGTTCGAGGCGCTGAAGAATCTTGCTTTGATCGGCGCGCTGTTGATGATCGCGAGCCGGCCGCGCGAGATCGCCGTGTCGGGGACATCCTACACCGATTTCTGAAGCGTTAGCGTCGCCATGCGGTGAGGTCGACATGCTTTACGGCGTCGAACACGCGCGTCTCAGCCGCGTGCAGGCCCGCGGTGGCGAGAATGTCTTGCGGTGTTCTGTCCGGTACGCCGGGCATTACGCCGAGGCCATTCGGGAGGCGAACGCCATGCGCCTGCGAGAGCCAGAACGTATCATATCGGTCGAGGAAAAACGCATAGACATGCGGTCCACCGATGATGGCGATCTTGGCTGTAATCGAGACACCGACAGCCTTGCAAGCCTCCTCGAACGAAACGCCTTCAGGATTCCACAGCGTCGAATGAGAATGTGTAGGGTCGGGCGCAAGCGTGAGAATGGAGTTGGTCAGAATGAGCCGCGTCCGCTCGTTCGAGCGCTTCTGGTCTTCGTGCGAATGGCGGCCGTGAACGATCAGGTCGGCATGATCGAGAGCGCTCTCGAAGAACGCCTGATCAGCCGGGAATTTCAACGAATCCGGCATGACTCCGGTGGAGTCCGCCAGCATGCCGTCAGCGGAGACAATCACGTAGGCTTCGATTGGCAAGACAGACTCGCTACTCGGAAATGGTTTCGACGACGCTCGACACCGGGCGTGAATTGATCACTGGCTGTTTTAGGCCTTTTACGACTTCCTCGTCATATTGCGCAATTGACTGCAATCTGGTTTTAGCCTTGACCTGCACCACCTTGTAACCGCCTTCCTTCAGGCGCTTGAGCAATTCCGGCAGAGCTTCGGCGGTGTGTTTCTGAAAATCGTGCATCAGGATGATGCCCTTGCCGAGTTTATCGAGCTTGCCCATCACGGTGTCGATCACCTTCTTTGGGTTATGCGCCTTGAAGTCGAAGGAATCGACATCACACGACCACATCGCGATGTTGCGCTCGCCCATATAGGCCACCATCGACGGCGGATGCTGGAGCGCTGGAAAACGGATGAAAGGCGCAGGCGTTTCGCCGAGCGCCCATTTCACGGCGCTGATGCCTTTCTCGATTTCGGCCTTGCGCTGGTCGTCTGTCAGTTTCTTGTTGTTGAGATTGGCGTGCGACCATGTGTGCGAGCCGATGGTGTGGCCGTGCGCGGCGACCGCCTTGAGGATTTCGGGGTGCCAGGTCGCATGCTTGCCGATCGGGAAAAAGATCGCCTTGGTGCACTGGTCATCCAGTGCCTTGATGACCGCGGGCGTGTTGACCGGCCACGGGCCGTCGTCGAATGTCAGCACCACTTCCTTGTCGCGCAGGAAATCAAGCTGCTTGAAATGCTCGAAGCCAAAGCCGGGCCCACCGGTCGTATCAATGGCGACGACACGGCTGACCCCGAGCGCATTGGGATTGGCGCAGGCAGGCTTCGCGGAGCCTGTGGGCGCAGGAGGCTGCGTGGCGGCGGGAGCCGCGACATTTCGGGGTGGAGCAGCCTTCTGCGCCCATGCGGTGTCAAGCACCAGCATGGATATGGCGGCAGCCAAAGGAATAACAGCGACCCTGATACGCATCGGCAGCTCCCCACAAGTTAGCTCGCGCAACATGCCCGATGCGAAGCCTAACCGGGTGGCCGTGCGGCCGCCAAGGGAATTCGTGGCAGAGGATTAACTCCGCACCGTTGTTAGCGCAGCGGCACGATAAAATCGGTCCCAAGCCCGGTTTCACCGCCAAGCCCGAGGTCGGACACAATCAGAGAGTCGCCCGGCATGGCGGCTTCGGCAATTTTTCGCATCGCATCGTCGGGGACGGTAATGCGATCGAGTGCAGCCGAAGGCGAGGGCAGAGCCACCTCGATCGTGGCACGCTCGCTCTCGCCATGCCGATGTTTGCGTGTCTGGAGAGGTGCGGGCGGCTGGCGCGGCGGCAGCGACACCACCGACCACTGGAAGGTTTTGGGATCGTCGCTTGACGCGCGGATGGTGAAGACGTGGGTGCCGAGAGGCCCGCCGTCGGCAATGGTGACGGGTGCTTCGAACAATGGCGCAAAATTCTGCCGTACGAAGATCTTGCCTTCCTTGCGGCTGATAAAGGCTGCGATGTGACCGGTGCGCTTCACCGGCCTGGTCTCGGCGGCGGGTGTTTGCGGCACAGGGGATACAGGCCTGGCTTCATCGCCATTGGCGGGCTCGATTGCGGTCCCGGAGGTCGCAAGCAGAACAGCACCGCTGGCGTCTGCGGTGTGGACGGCTGCTGCGATACTGTTGGTGGTCTGCAAGCCGTTTTCGAGATTGAGGACCGGCCTCAACTCCGGCAAAGCGGCGGTGGTGTCGCTCTTGCCGGTGGCGGCCGTCACTTTGGGCTCAGGCCTGTGGGTAAACAGGAGCGGATGCGAGATATCGACCGGCGACAATTCGCCCGGAGCGATCACGACTCGCGCGCCCAATCGCGTCCAGCCATACATGCGGATCGCGAAGTTCGTCGGCATGCGGATGCAGCCGTGCGAGGCAGGGTAGCCCGGCAACACGCCGGCATGGATTGCGATGCCTGACCACGTGATGCGTTGCATGTAGGGCATCGGCGCGCCGCTGTAGATGTTGGAGCGGTGGAACTTCTCCTTGCCGATGACGCTGAACACGCCCATCGGGGTAGAGTGGCCGCGCATACCGGTGGAGATCGGCGTTTCCGCATATAGCCCATTTGAATCGTAGATTTTGAGCCGCTGTTCCTCGATCGAGATCGAGATCAGGAGCGGGCCCTTCGGCTTGGCCGTTTCCTTGATGATGATGGGCTTCGGGGCCTTGCGGACGTGCTTGATGCGGGGTCGTTCAGGCGGCGGCGCCGGGATAATCCGATCGGAATCGAAACCGTCATTATCCCAGAAGAACTGCGCATTCGCGGCCGTCGGCAGAACGACCAGCGCCATTGCCGAGACCAGGGCGATCCGCCGGATCGCGGCCATCGGACTTGCGGTCTGCAAGACCTGCTGCTTAGTGCTCATGGAGAGTAATTGGTTATTCACACCCGTTCCCGCTATTGGCTGTCTGGAGCCCGAATCCCAGTGTCACGATTGGTCCGGCGGGGTTCACCGCCGAATCGACAGGGAACGCTATCCATCGAGGGCTGATATCCGATTAATGAGCCCCGGATTTTTTGGTCACAAACGCGTTTCTATTCCCAAAAAGCTGCCTATTTGCGGTTCAGTTTGCCGCCTGTTCCCATATGAGCCGTCGTGCCAGCCTGAAAGGTCGAAATGTTCCAGCCAAGTTGTTCCTGGCGCGGTCTTGCGAGCGCCGCCGCTCTGTCTATTTCCCTTATTTCCCATGCTGCACCCACGCTTGCGGCCGATGAGCCTGACCTGATCTTCCGCCGCTCGACAGTGTTCAAGCTGCTCAGCCCCGATGACAAGCTTGCGACATACAGCATCGACGATCCTGAGGTTGAAGGCGTTGCATGTTATTTCACGGTGCCGGAGAAGGGCGGTTACAAGGGTTGGCTGGGGCTAGCCGAGCAGGTGTCCGATATCTCGCTGTCGTGCCGCCAGATCGGCCCGATCCGGATCAAGGCGAAGTTCGAGCAGGGCGAGGATATGTTCCGCCAACGCCGCTCGTTGTTCTTCAAGAAGATGCAGATTGTGCGGGGCTGCGACGTGAAGCGCAACGTACTGGTCTACATGGTGTACTCGGACAGGCTGATCGAAGGTTCGCCGAAGAACTCAACCTCGGCTGTGCCGATCATGCCGTGGGGTGCTGCGGACTCGATCCAGAAGTGCGGAGACTTTCTGTCGAAGTAGCACTGCTTAATTGGACCGTGCACCCCGGCGCGGGACACACTGCTTGACGGTGCTGATGCCCTGCGGCGTCAGTTTGGTGCCGGTGATTTGCTTGATCTCTCCGGCCTTGCAACTGCCGTCGTCGACGAGAATACGCTGTCCGAGCCGGATGCCGGTGATGTCGCTTTCGCGCGAGACGGTTTCCGCGGAGGCGGGTGCCACCCACGCCACGAATGCCAGCGTTGTCAGAACCAGGCAGATCCGCATCGATATCTCCCGCGCTACTTGCTCTGTACCTTCAGGCCATCCGGCCCGACATTGATCTGCAGGCCCTTCGGCTCCTTCTGGGCCTCATAGAGATTGTAGCTGAGGATGCCGATACCGGCGATCAGCACTGCGATAATGAGAACCAGAATATTGCGGCTGGGCATGTTGCCGTTCCTAATGGGTAACGGTTTTTGAGAACAGATTGATGACTGCAACGCCAGCAATGATAAGCCCCAGCCCGAGGATGGCGGGGATGTCCAGGCGCTGGCCAAGCCAGACCAGCCCGACGAGAGTAATCAGCACCACGCCGAGGCCCGACCAGATTGCATAGGCGATGCCGACCGGCATCGTTCGCAGGACCAGCGACAGGAAGTAAAACGCCGTCATGTAGCCGAGCGCGGTCAGAATCAACGGCTTTGGCCGCGTGAAACCCTCGGACGCTTGCAATGCAGCAGTTCCAATGACCTCGAAGATGATGGCTATGATCAGATACAGGTAGGTCATCGCCTATCGTACCGGCCCGCCGTTGATTCTAGAAGCCGGGGAGCAGTGTGGCGCGGGGCGCTAGAGTCGATAAATTGAACGTCCTTACAATCACCTAGAGGTTGTGGGACACCAGACTGTGACCGTTGTGACATTGCCTCATACCCCCTGAATTACGTATAGATTACTGGTGGCTTCAAGCCGCCCTCCCTTCGGGGATTTTCACAAAGATCGCCGGTCGGAATGCGCTGTCCATGAACAAGCTTGTCAGTATTGCTCTGCAACGGCCCTATACGTTCGTGGTTCTCGCGTTGCTGTTGCTGATCGTAGGCCCGCTGGCGGCACTGCGCACGCCGACTGACATTTTCCCCGACATCAGAATTCCGGTGATTGGTGTTGTCTGGAACTATACCGGGTTGCCGCCTGATCAGATGGCTGGCCGCATTACCACGCCGTTCCAGCGTGCGCTCACCACTACCGTGAACGACATCGAACATATCTCCGCCAATTCCTATACCGGCATCGGCATCATCAAGATCTTCTTCCAGCCCAACGTCGATATCCGCACGGCCAACGCGCAGGTAACGGCAATCGCGCAGACCATGCTGAAGCAATTACCTGCGGGCGCGACACCGCCGCTGATCCTGAACTACAGTGCCTCGACCGTGCCGATCCTGCAGCTCGCACTGTCCGGAGACGGGTTGACCGAGCAGAACCTTGCGGACTTTGCGACCAATCAGTTGCGCACACCGCTCGTCACGGTGCCGGGCGCGGCAATCCCGTGGCCCTATGGCGGCAAGATGCGTCAGATCCAGATCGACCTCAACGCGACCGCGCTTCAGGCGCGAGGTCTTTCGGCACAGGATGTCGCCAACGCGCTGGCAGCGCAAAATCTGATTACGCCGGTCGGAACGCAGAAGATAGGATCGTTTGAATACAGCATCCAGCTCAACAATTCGCCGCTGAAGATCGAGGAACTCGGCGACCTGCCGATCAAGGCGGTCAACGGAGCGATGGTCTATATCAAGGATGTCGCCCATGTGCGCGACGGCAACCCGCCGCAGACCAATATCGTACATGTCGACGGCAATCGCTCCGTGCTGATGATGGTGCTGAAAGCGGGCTCCACCTCGACGCTCGACATCATCGACGGCATCAAGAAGAAAATCGTCGAGATCAAGGACACATTGCCGGAGACGCTGAAGATCGGCCTGGTCGGCGACCAGTCAATCTTCGTGCGCGGCGCGATCTCGGGCGTGGCCAAGGAAGGTATCCTGGCTGCGATCCTGACCAGCGTCATGATCCTGATGTTTCTGGGGAGTTGGCGTTCGACGGTTATCATCGCGATTTCGATCCCATTGTCGGTGATGGGCGCGATCGTATGCCTGTCGCTGATCGGAGAGACGCTCAACATCATGACGCTTGGCGGCTTGGCGCTAGCGGTGGGCATTCTGGTCGATGACGCCACGGTGACGATTGAGAACATCAATTATCATCTGGAGCAAGGGAAGGAGGTCGAAGCCTCGATCCTCGACGGTGCTGCGCAGATTGTCACGCCGGCTTTCGTCTCGCTGTTGTGCATCTGTATCGTGTTCGTGCCAATGTTCTTCCTCAACGGCGTTTCGCGATTCCTGTTCGTGCCCATGGCGGAAGCGGTAATGTTCGCGATGATCTGGTCGTTCATCTTGTCGCGAACGCTGGTGCCGACGATGGCGAAATATTTGTTGCATCCGCACCCGCACGACGAGAATGGAAACCCCATTCCACCAGTTCCGAGCAACAATCCGCTGGTGCGTTTCCAGCGCGGCTTTGAGCGGCGTTTTGAGCGTTTCAGAGACAGCTATCGTGCGCTCCTTGAAATGGCACTGCATCACCGCGGTGTTTTCGTCGCAGGATTTTTCGGGTTTGTGTTGGTGTCGTTTCTGCTGGTGCCTTTTCTTGGCCGGAATTTTTTCCCTTCGGTCGATGCTGGCCAGATTCTGATTCACGTCCGCACTCAGATCGGCACGCGGGTGGAGGAGACGGCGAACCAGCTGGCAGACATCCAGAAGGTCATCCGCCAGGTCATTCCGCCGGACGAACTGGACACCATGACCGACAACATCGGTATCCCGTATAGCGGCATCAACATGACCTATAACAATACCGGCGTAATCGGAACGCAGGATGGCGACATCCAGATCAAGTTGAAGGAGGATCACCAGCCGACGGATATTTACGTGAAGGCGCTGCGCGAGCAGTTGCCGCGCACCTTCCCGGGCGTGACGTTTGCGTTCCTGCCAGCTGACATCGTCAGCCAGATTTTGAATTTTGGCTCGCCCGCACCGATCGATCTGCAAATTCGTGGCGCCAGCATCGACGCGAATTTCAAATATGCCAACGATCTGTTGCGGCGCATCCGCCGCATTCCCGGCGTAGCGGATGCACGCATTCAGCAGTCGCCGAACGCTCCCGCGTTTCAGGTGAATGTCGATCGCACGCGCGCGCAATATGTCGGAGTGACCGAGCGGGACGTGACCAACAGTCTCGTCGTCAATCTGGCCGGCTCGTCGCAGGTGGCGCCGACCTATTATCTCAATCCGGAAAACGGTGTGTCGTATTCCGTCGTCATGCAGACGCCGCAATACCAGATCGACTCGCTGAACAAGCTCGAGACCCTCCCGATCAATGCCGCCGGGGCGACGAGCCTGCCGATCCTCGGTGGTATCGCCGATATCAAGCGCGCGGCGACAAGCGCCGTCGTGACCCAATACGACATCCAACCGATGGTCGAGATTTACGCGATTCCGCAGGATCGGGATCTCGGCGCAGTTGCCGCTGACATTCACAAGGTCCTCGACGAGACGGCGAAGGATTTGCCGAGGGGCAGCTCGGCGATGCTGCTCGGGCAGGTGCAGACCATGAACAGCGCGTTCTCGGGGCTTCTGTTTGGTCTGATTGGCGCGATCATCCTGATCTATCTTCTGATCGTGGTGAATTTCCAGTCATGGTCGGATCCGTTTGTGATTGTTACGGCGTTGCCGGCAGCACTGGCGGGCATCGTCTGGATGTTGTTCGTAACCGGCACGACATTATCGGTGCCCGCATTGACCGGCGCGATTATGTGTATGGGCGTCGCCACAGCCAACAGTGTGCTTGTCATTGCCTTTGCCCGTGAGGAACTGGATCGCCTGGGCGATCCGATCGAGGCCGCGCTGCAAGCGGGTTTTGTGCGTTGCCGCCCCGTGTTGATGACGGCGCTGGCCATGATCATCGGCATGACGCCGATGGCGCTGAGCTTGGGTGAGGGTGGCGAACAGAATGCGCCGCTCGGCCGCGCCGTGATTGGCGGCCTGATATTCGCAACCGTTGCAACCCTCATGCTCGTCCCGGTGGTGTTCAGCATGGTCCACCACAAGCGTTATGCGAAGCCGCAGGCTTCCCCGGAGATATCTCATGCCGTCTGATCCGCCTGTCCAGGTTTCACAGCGCAAGCTGCGCTTCGCCGGAATCATCGCCGGCGTTGTGATCGTAGGGATCGTTGTCACGGGAATCGTGTTGCGCGAGAATGGCAATGCGCGGTTGCGCGAGTGGACCGATGCGCAGGCGATCCCGACGGTTGCCGTTTCCAGACCCAGCGTCAAGGCGCCGAGTGCAAAGCTGACTTTGCCGGGCCGGCTCGAAGCCTATTATCGCGCGCCGATCTATGCGCGCGTCAGCGGATATCTGAAGAACTGGTATGTCGATATCGGCGCGCAGGTGAAAGCAGGGCAACTGCTTGCCGAGATCGACGCGCCGGACCTTGACCAGCAATTGCTGCAGGCCCGCGCCGACCTTGCCAATGCGGAGGCGGCCTCGAAGCTGTCTGCCGCGACGCTGAAACGCCGCCAGTCACTGCTCGCCTCCAACTTCGTATCGCTTCAGGAGATCGACGAGCGGACCGCAGATCTGTCGAGCAAGAATGCGCAGGTCAAGGCGATGCAAGCCAACGTAGATCGCTTGCAGGCACTGACGGGATACAAGCGCGTCGAAGCGCCGTTCGACGGCGTGGTGACCGAGCGTAACACCGACGTCGGCGCCTTGATCAATGGCGGCACCGGCACAGGGGCGGCCATGTTTGTCGTCTCCGACATCAAGAAGCTGCGTGTCTACGTCAACGTGCCGCAAAGCTATCTGTCGTCCATCAAGGTTGGCGGCACGGCGTCGATTGTTGTGCCGGAATATGTCGGGCGCTCATTCCCGGCGGTTGTCGATTCTTCCTCGCAGGCAGTCGATGTAGGCTCCGGCACCTCACGGATGCAATTGACGCTTGATAATGCCAGCGAAGAATTGCGGCCCGGCTCCTATGCCGATGTCACGCTTCACCTGACGAACGAGAACAATCTACTGACGATTCCGTCCAGCGCCCTTATTTTCAACCGGGATGGCTTGAGCGTGGCCACAGTCGATGATGATGATCGGCTCCGTTTCAAGAAAGTGACAATAGCTCGCGATCTGGGTCGTGAGATCGAGATCGCGACCGGACTGGCAGCGCAGGATCGTATCGTGGTGACGCCCGCCGATGGCGTGGTGGATGGCGATCGCGTCCGGATCGCCGGCAAGCAGAGCAGCGAAAAGACTTCCAGCGCCCGATAACGCTCAAAGCAGTCGGAAAGGAAGCCGGTGTCGTCGCGGCACCGGCAGAGGTCGTGCGCCCGCGGCCGGCTTTTTATGGTTAAGGGAATCACAATCAATCGGAGGGTAGCGTCTTGCCGCTCTGCTATTTTGATTCTTTTCCCGGGGGACGTGATGCCGCTTCTCGATAGGTTTTCGCTTGTTGCCAGAATGGGATCGGTTGCTGCAATCGCGACCGCGCTAGCCGGAGGCCTGGGTTTTTATGCGGCAAGCGCATTGGACGCTGGATCGGTTGCGAGTGTGGCGGTTGTGATCGCGGGGATCTGTATCGGCACTGGCCTTGTCCTTTGGGCCGTCAAAAGCAGCTTGATGCGGGCAGTCGGGGTGCTGGGTGAGAGCCTGCAGTCGATCTCCAAGGGGAGGTTAGGCAGCAGCATTCCCTATGCAACGCAGCGTGGCGAACTTGGCGCACTGGCTGCGGCCATTGAGACGATTCAGAGCAGGGTCGCCCATTTGCAGATGATGCAGGCGCAGAACGACGATACCGAGCAGCGTTCGGCCGAGCAGCGCCGGGTGGCGATGGCCTCGCTCGCTGACCGGTTCGAGATCAGCATCAACGCGGTTGTCGAGGCGGTTGCAACATCCGCGTCGCAAATGCAGTCGACAGCTCAATCGATGGCGGCAAGCGCCAGCAATAACAGCGATCGTGCGTCCGTCGTCGGCAGGGCTTCGGACAATGCGCGCCAGAATGTGCAGACCGTGGCCGCGGCCGCGGAGGAACTAAACGCTTCGGTGTCGGAAGTCTCGCGTCAGGTGATGCAGTCGAGTGAAATTGCGCGCAAGGCGGTCGGCGAAGCCGAGCAAACCAACTCCACGGTGCAATTACTGTCGGGCGGGGCCGAGAAGATCGGGCTTGTTGTCCAGCTTATTCAGAGCATCGCTGAGCAGACCAATCTTCTGGCGCTCAATGCCACTATCGAAGCGGCGCGCGCGGGCGAAGCAGGACGCGGCTTCGCCGTGGTTGCATCTGAAGTGAAGGCGCTGGCGACACAGACGGCAAAGGCGACCGAGGAAATCGCATCGCAAGTCACCAATATGCAGTCCACGACGGCTGATGCCGTTCTGGCGATCAGCGGCATCGCCGAAACCATCAAGCAGATGAGCGATATCGCAGGCGAAATCTCGTCGGCGGTTGAGAAACAGGGAGCCGCGACCGGCGAAATTGCCCGCAGCATTCAGGCGGCCGCCTCGGGCTCCAACGAGATCAGCGAGCATATCGGCGGCGTCGGCGAGGCCGCAGCCGCAACTGGTGCGACAGCAACGGAAGTGCTCGCGCGGGCGCGCGATCTCGATCAGCAGGCGGGGTTGCTGCGGCGTTCTGTCGAGGAGTTCCTGACGCAGGTGCGGGCCGCGTAATCTGCATCTGCCACGCTGGATTGAAAGATTCAGCGCCTTTGATTTTCCTCGAGAAGACAGCGGTGCGGGAGATCAGACGCGCCCGCTAACCGGAATCAATGCGCCGGTTACGGCGCTGGCCTCGGAGCTTGCGAGAAACAGGATGACGCTCGCAAGTTCCTGCGGGCTGACCCAGGCGGAGAAATCCGCCGTCGGCATGTCGCGGCGGTTGGCAGGAGTGTCAATGGTGGACGGCAGCACGGCGTTGACTGTCACCTTGCCCTTGAGTTCGGCTGCGAGCGCTTCGGTCAGGCGATGCACGCCGGACTTGGAGGCAGCGTAGGGGGCCATGCCGGCGGCTGCCTTCAGAGCTCCCAGCGCGCCGATGTTGATGATGCGTCCGGACTCTGAAGCAATCAGATGCGGGATCGCCGCGCGTGAGGTGTTCAACGCCGTCAGGGTATTGACCCGGTAGAGGCGCTCCCAGGTCGCGGTATCACCCTCGCTCACGGTCTGAAACGAAAAGGCTCCTGCGATATTGATGAGCGCGTCGAGCCGTCCGTAGTGGGCGACAGCCGCCTCGATCGCTCGATTGGCCTCGTTTGGTTCGGCAAGATCGATGCCGCCGATCTCGATGCGGGCTGGCCGTGGCGTGCCTCGGGCCGAGGCGTGATCGATCAGGGCGAGGCGGGCACCACGTTCAGCGGCTTCCGCCACGACCGTACGGCCAAGTGCGCCAGAGGCGCCGGTGATCGCGACGACGCTATCCTGCATGATGCTCTCCGGCCGCGGGCGTAATGGTTGCCGTCATATAGCTAGAAAATGCTGACGTCGCGGAGCAGCACGCTGGCGCGGGTTGTACCGGCGGCGTCGGGCAGCGGGCCGATGAGCCGCTCACCGGGGCGCCGTTCAGTGTCGAACACTTGCTTGGGCGTCAGGGCCGGTCGTTCCTCGGAACCTGCACGCCGGGCGAAAACTGGCGTATCCGGTCGGATGTCCAACCATGGCTTAGGTGGAAGCAGCCGTATGGAGCCGAACGGCATGGGCTCATCGCACTGTTCGGCGATGTCGTCGTCATCGGCCGGATTGCTTGTCGTGGGGCCGGTATCCGCCATGCCGGCACCGTCGTCAGCCTCGAATGTGAGCGGGCGGGCAGGCTCGTTCGGCTTGCGGAATGGGAAGGGGCCGAGATCGTCCATCAGAGTGACGTCTTCGGCAGGCTCCGATGTTTGCGGTGTTTTTGCCTGCTGCATCCTGGCACTGGAAAGCGCGGCCGGAAACACGTCGTCTCCTACAGGACGGTCGATTTCGTGGCCGCAACCAGCGCAGCCATAGGTAAAGGAAACATGGTCCGCAGCCCATTGTACGTCCTTCACGCCCATGAGGTGCTGGGTACAATGGGGACAGATCACAACGTCGGGCTTGAAATCGCGAAGCTGGACGTGGCTGAGCATGGGTACACCCTCCGCACGCGCGAGCGGAGAACCCAGAACGGACGCCGACTCGCCAGAATACACCGGCTCGACTCTACGCCCGCCGCGACATGGATTCGCGACCGGGGCAGGCGTCATACACAGCTTATTTCGGCTCGTGGCGGACGGCTGAGAGTTGCCCCGGCGGGGCGGGTTCAGTGTCTTACGAAGTAAAGCGGTGTGCGCAGGATGAACTGGAACGCGGGCTTTGGCGTCCAGAATACGGTCGCGGTCAGGCCGAACAGCCGGTTGTCATTGTCGTCCATCCGGTCGAGGTCGGCCCGGATGATCGGTTGGGTGAAGGAGCGCAGCGACAACAGCGACTGGCCGGGCGGCAGGAACGGAGCGAGCGCCGAAGTGTTCGCGCCGCCGAACGACTGGACGCCCGCGCGGCCGGTTAGCTTCCAGTTGTTGGGCCATTGGTAATAGGCACCGACATAGCCGATGATTGCCGGGCGAACCGAGGCGAGGCCGGAATCGACGCGGATATTGGTCAGTTGTACGCCAGCGAGCAGAGCCCGCGTCTCGTCGGTATCGAAAGCATAGGCCGCCTCGGCCACCGTGGTGAGATTGGTCGTTGACAGCGGGCCTTCGGTTGCCGACTTGGTAAGCGTCGAAAGCACCGTCACGGTGGGGAGCGGCCCGCCGTTCTGCTCCAGAATGTCGGCCTGAATGCCGACATTCCAGCTTGCGATAGCCAGCGATGACCAGGGCGTGAGATCGGTTTTCGAGGTGCTTGCCGTGATCCCCCCAAATACCGAGAAGCGCTCGTTGAAATCGACGGTCAGCGGCAGGTCGATCGAGGCTCCCTGGCCCGAGACCGACGACAGCGATGACAATGAGGGGAGCGACAGCGAGTTGCCGAAGCCGATATTAAGCGTTCCGGCAGGAACGGTGAAATAGTTGGTCCGCATGTCGACATAGATGTTCGGCAGTTGCGAAGTGTTTGTCTTCGAAGCCTTGGCACCGTCCTCGCCCGCATCGCGCGCGAGGACGGTTCGCGGAGCGGCGATCATGAGTAGGACGACAATAGCGGTAGTCATCTGCCGGTGCATGGGATGCGAGCGGAAGGAGGGTATTTGCTTTGCGATGTTCGCGATCACGACTGGCCAGCCCAATGTCCGAATCCAAACCCGCATTCGCTCAACGGTGGATTATAGGCAGCCCGTGTGCGGGTCGCCAAGCAGGCGCAGAACAGCAGCCCCTACGGCTGAGCCGGTCATGGACCAGGCCATGTGACCTTACGGTGAGGCCGGGACAGCGTGTAAATTCAATCGCTCCGGCTGTTGTCAGAATAAATGGATCGGATAGGCTGGGGGTCTTACCCCACCGGGAGTATCCCCATGAAACGCTTCTCTCTAGCGATCCTATTGAGCCTTTTTGTTGCCTCGCCCGCTTTCGCGGACGCCGCCTGCAAAGCCGTCAGTGCCGATGGCAAGCCGCTCTCCGGTGCGGCGAAGGCGAGCTTCATGAAGAAGTGTTGCGAGACCAACGCCAAGAGCGCCGACGGCAAACCGCTGTCAGGCGCTGCCAAGAACTCCTACGTCAAGAAGTGCATGGGCTGAGTGCGGTTTTGTATGCCGCTGCGTATCCTGTGTCGAAACACGAAGCCCCGCGCAAGCGGGGCTTTTTGTCTGGCGTCGTGTTTCAATCGGTTTTCGAGAAAGTGCTGCGGACGATGCCATGGCGCTGCAGTTTGTCGTAGAATGTTTTGCGCGGAATCCCGAGAGCTTCGATGGTCCGGCGAACATCGCCGTCATGGCTCTCCAGCGCATCGCGGATGGCAGTTGCTTCGAACCGCTCCAGCCGCTCCGGCAAAGGCAGCATGTCTTCGGAGCATCTTCCGGCGTTTTCCTGCATTTCCTGATCGAGGCCGAGTACGAAACGTTCGGCAAAATGCGACAGCTCCCGCACGTTCCCCGGCCAATGGTGATCGCGCAAATAACGATGCACGGAAGCCGGAATGTCGGGCATTGTCCGCTGGAAGCGTATGGCGGCGCGGTTAGTGAAATACCCGAACAACATCGGAATATCGCCTCGCCGTTCTCGCAGCGGAGGGATCGATAGCGTCACGACGTTGAGGCGGTAGTAGAGATCCTCGCGAAAGTCACCGCGCTCGGCGGGGTCGCCGAGATCGATCTTTGAGGCGGCAACGATACGCAGGTCGACCGGACGGATTTCATTGGTGCCTAGTGGCGCGACCTCGCGCATTTCCAGTACGCGCAGCATCTGCACCTGGACTGACGGCGGCATGCTTTCGATCTCGTCGAGGAATAGCGTGCCACCATCGGCATGCTGGATACGCCCGAGCCGCTGCTTCTGGGCGCCGGTGAAGGCGCCTTGCTCGTGGCCGAACAGCTCGCTCTCGATGATACTCTCTGGCAGCGCGCTGCAATTGAGTGCAACGAAATTGTTAGCGGCACGGCGGCGGCTCCAGCGGTGCAGCAGCGTTGCCACCACCTCCTTGCCGGAACCGGTTTCTCCCGTCACCAGCACGTCGACATCGGTATCGGCGATCTGGCGCAGCGTGTGGCGCAGCCACTCCATGGCAGGAGACTGACCGATCAGAGGCAGGCCATTCTCTGCCTCGTCCGCCGCTTCACGCAGCGTGCGGTTCTCCATCACCAGTTGTCGCTTCTCCGCTGCATGCCGCACGCTGTGTACCAACCGCTCAGCGGCGAACGGCTTTGTAATGAAATCATACGCGCCATCCTGAATGGCCTTCACCGCCATTGGAATATCGCCGTGGCCGGTGATGAGGATGACTGGAATATCGGAATCGATTTCGCGCAGGCGTCGGAAAAACTGCAGTCCGTCGACGCCAGGCATGCGGACGTCGGACACGACGACGCCGTTGAAGTGTCGATTGAGCAACGCGAGCGCGTTCGCCGCCGCCGTGAAGGTCTGCACCTGAAATCCGGCAAGCTCCAGCGTCTGCTGCGTCGCCTTGAGAAGATCGCGGTCGTCATCCAGCAGGACGACGGAAGGGCGATCGTTCGATGCTGCGCTTTGTGTCATGGAGCCTTCACCAGATAGATCGTAAAGCATGTGCCGTGATCGTTGCTATTGACCTCGATGCGTCCGCCATAGTCGGAAACGATCTCCTTGGAGATCACGAGGCCAAGGCCAAGCCCGTTTTCCTTCGAGGTATTGAACGGAGAGAACAGCGAGAGGCGGATGGCTTCGGGAATGCCAGGACCGTTGTCGGAGATCTTAACGGTGACCTCGCTGCCCTGAGATGCGACAGAGATCTCGACATGCGGATCGGGGTGTCCTTCCAGCGCTTCCAGCGCGTTCTGGAACAGGTTGATGAGGACCTGCTCAAGGCGGATGCGCGTGCCCGACACCCTGAGGCCGGAGGCAGGAAGATCGTATTTCAACGCATCCAGATGACCGGCGAAGCGGCTTTTCAGAAGGACGACGGCGCCATCGATGGCGTCGCGCAGCTCGACAGATTCCGCAGCGGTTCGTCCCTTGCGGGCAAAAACCTTCAATTCGTCGGTGATGGAGCCAATGCGTTCTGTCAGCGACGCGATCTTTCCAAGGTTGTCCGCGGCCGATGAGGGCTGATCGCGCTCGAGGAAAATGCGTGCGTTATCCGCATAGGCGCGGATGGTTGCGACCGGCTGGTTGATTTCATGCGCAACGCCGGCCGCCACCTGCCCGAGGATGGCGAGGCGGTTCGCCTGCACCAGTTCCTGCTGGACGATCTGCAATTTCGCTTCGGTGGCGTGGTGATCGGAAATTTCGATCTCGAGCCGGTCCCGGGCGCGGCTTAGATCCTCCGTGCGCTCGGCGACGCGCCGCTCCAGTTCGATGCGCGCTATCTCGCTTGTCGCGATGCGCATCTGTGCCGAGTGGCGGCGCCAGATCAGGAAGGCGGCCAGCGTGAGCAAGGGGATGACGACGCCGAGCGCCAGCAGGCGCGTTTCGCGCATGGCGGCGGCCGTCGCGGCTTCGACCGGCACCAGATAATCCAGCTGCCATGGTGTCGACGGCACCTGTGTCGTCAGCTTGAGGTATTCGGCTTTCGGGTGTCCCGGCAGCGTCGCTTGCACGATGGAGGTGCCGGGGTCGATCGTCTGCTTTGGGACAATCGGAAGCGGCAGGAGCGGAGCGTCGCCGAACTGGAGGCTGCCCCGCACGGTGGCGAACATTGTTTCAGAGAGTTTTCCGTCGGTCAGAAAGCGCCATGACGGAATGCTGGTGATCAGCACGACGCCATGCCCGTCGACGACATAGGAAGGGCGGCTGCTTTCGTGCCAGTCCGCTTCCAGCTGGTCAAACTCCATCTTGACGACGACGACGCCAAGCGGCGCATGAAGCGAGCCGACGATGCGGGAGATATAAAGCCCCGGCTTGTTGCTGACGTTGCCGAGAGCAAAAAATTCGGCCGTGCCTTCCTTCATGGCGCGCACGAAGTAGTCCCGGAACGAATAGTCGTTTCCGACGAAGCTGTCGGAGTTCCGAAAGTTACTGGAGGCGATAGTGATGCCGTTGGTGCCGATGACGTAGAGCACCGCAGCCTTGGTGTCGGCTACGAGCCCCGCCAGTTTTTCATTGAGGCGGCCGACAGACGCGGCGTCACCAATGGCAAGCGCGTCATGTACGCGCTGGTCCTCGGATAGAAGCAGCGGCAGGGCGCGAGGGCTCTCCAGCACGGCGCGCAGCAGCGCCACTTTGAGATTGGCACTGGTATGGCCCTGCTCGGCGAGCATCTTGAGTTCATGCGCACGGCCATAAAGCCCCGCGATCACGACAGTGGCGCAGGCAAGTGCAAACGCCAGCACCGCAAAGCCGATCCAGCCGCGCCGTACCCGCCTTTGGATCTGGCCGGGCGTGAGAAGGATTGCTGGGTCTGACAATTGCAGCATGACATATTTGTGCATTTTCATGCACATTACTCAATACCGTAAGTGCGAATTTCCGCGCAAAAATGATTGGCCGATCTCAGCCTCGATATAAATAATCAAGACATATCAATATGATGAGTAGAGATAATTCTACTGGCACGCGAGTTGCTGAGACCTGTCGCGGCGGGTGTTGACCGCGACAGCTCAACAATCGACCCCGAGACGGAACATGGCCGATCGGGGCAGGGAGGCTAACATGCAGACCACTTTCGAGGCCGTGGCCAAACACGGCAGGGTTCCGTTCTACCGGCATCTCTATTTTCAGGTTCTGGCGGCGATCGTCGCGGGCGTTCTGCTTGGGCACTTCGATCCCGGCGTCGGCTCGGCCATGAAGCCGCTCGGTGATGCCTTCATCAAGCTGGTGAAGATGGTGATCACGCCGGTGATCTTCCTCACGGTCGCGACCGGTATCGCCGGTGTGTCGGATCTCAAGCGCGTTGGCCGCGTTGCCGGCAAGGCGATGCTCTACTTCCTGACGTTCTCGACGCTGGCGCTGATCCTCGGTCTGATCATCTCCAACGTCGTGCAGCCGGGTGCGGGCATGCACATCGATCCCGCGACGCTGGATGCCAAGGCGGCCGCCGCCTATGCGGCGAAGGCGCATGACGCCTCCATCGTCGGCTTCCTGATGGACATCATTCCGGACACCATTGTCGGTGCATTTGCCAAGGGCGATATCCTGCAGGTGCTGTTCTTCTCCGTGCTGTTCGGCATAGCCCTGGCGATGGCCGGGGATCACGGCAAGCCGATAGTCGATTTCCTGCAGGCGCTGACCAACCCGGTGTTTCGTCTGGTCGCGATCCTGATGAAGGCGGCGCCGGTCGGCGCGTTCGGTGCGATGGCGTTCACCATCGGTAAATACGGCATCGGCTCGATCGCCAATCTCGCCTTCCTGATCGGCACGTTCTATCTCACGTCGCTATTGTTTGTCCTGGTCGTGCTGGGCGCGGTTGCCCGCTACAATGGTTTCTCGATCCTGGCGCTGATCCGCTACATCAAGGAAGAGCTGCTGCTGGTGCTCGGCACCTCGTCGTCGGAAGCGGCATTGCCTGCGCTGATGACAAAAATGGAGCGCGCGGGCTGCGACCGCTCCGTTGTCGGCCTTGTCATTCCGACCGGTTATTCCTTCAACCTCGATGGCACCAACATCTACATGACGCTGGCGGCTCTGTTCATCGCGCAGGCGACGGACACGCATCTGAGCCTGGCGGACCAGATTCTGCTCCTGCTGGTGGCGATGCTGAGCTCAAAAGGTGCGGCGGGCATCACTGGAGCCGGTTTCATCACATTGGCGGCAACGCTGTCAGTCGTGCCTTCAGTGCCGATTGCAGGCATGGCGCTGATCCTGGGCGTCGATCGTTTCATGTCGGAATGCCGTGCGCTGACCAACTTTGTCGGCAACGCGGTCGCGACCGTCGTCGTCGCGCGCTGGGAGTCGGAACTCGATCACGAAAAATTCGCAGCGGCTATGGCCGGAGAGCTACCCGAAGACGAAACCGCCTATGAGCCCGAATTGCAGGCCGCGTGAAGACGAAAGGGGAGCCGGTTTCGTCAGCGAAATCGGCTCCCCCCTTTTTATCGAGTGATTTTGCGGTACATCAAAGATGTGGCAAAAACATATCGTAATGCGATACTATACGAAAGTTAATTGTGGCGGGTGGAACCCAGCACCGTCCGCTGGATTGTTTCCGCAGTTTAATTCACGACTGCTGGCATCCCGCACAAGCCGGTGAAAACTGACCTCGTGGTGTTTTGTCCGCAGGGGAGTCTTCATCATGTCAACCTCAACGATATTGGAGAACCCGGGCACCCGCCCGAGTGCTAACCGCTGGTGGCAGCTTGTTTTTGGCATCATCTGCATGGCCAGCGTCGCCAACCTGCAATATGGCTGGACATTGTTCGTTTTGCCAATCCAGCATCAATGGGGATGGAGCAAAGCCGAGATTCAGGTGGCTTTCTCCATCTTTATTCTGCTTGAAACATGGCTGGTGCCGTTCGAGGGCGCCATCGTTGACCGCATCGGGCCACGCTGGATGGTGGCCGCCGGCGGCATATGTACCTTCCTCGCATGGTTCATCAACTCACAGGCGTCGTCGCTCGGGATGCTCTATCTCGGTGGCGCGATTGCCGGTATCGCCGGCGGTTCTGTTTATGGCACCTGCGTTGGTAACGCGCTGAAATGGTTCCCTGACAGGCGTGGTTTGTGTGGCGGTCTGACAGCGGCTGGCTTCGGTGCCGGTGCAGCCATCACCATCGCCCCGATCCGTTCGATGATCGAAAGCAGCGGCTACCAGCACACGTTTCTGGTGTTTGCTATCATCTACGGCGTCATCATCGTCGTGGTCTCGAACTTCATCAAGGCGCCGCTTGCAACCGATGTGATGCCGGTGGCGAAGATCAAGGTGGCGCAAGGCTCGGAAGACCTTCCTCCCTCGAAGGCGCTGCGTTCTCCGATCTTCTGGGTCATGTATCTGATGTTCTTCCTGGTTGCCGCCGGCGGCCTGATGTCGACCGCACAATTGGCGCCGATCGCGAAAGAACGCGGGATATCTGATGCGATGGTCGTGATCTTCGGCATGAGTACGCCTGCGATCGTAGCCGCGCTGACCGCTCATAACATCACCAACGGCCTTGGACGTCCGTTGAACGGCTGGATCTCCGATCACATTGGCCGCGCCAACATGATGGGAATCTCGTTCGGGATCGAGGCGCTGTGCCTCGCCGCGTTCGGGTTCTTCGGCACCACGGCGGTCTCGTTCATCGTCACCGATGCGCTGGTGTTCCTGTTCTGGGGCGACATCTTCAGCCTGTTCGCAGCTACGGTCGGCGATGCCTTTGGCCGCAAATACGTCACGGTCAATTACGGCATCATGTACACGGCTAAGGGTGCTGCCTCGCTGCTGGTGCCGCTGGGCAACCTCCTGACCCAGACGACAGGCAACTGGCACATCGTCTATGCGCTGGGCTGCGGCATGAATATCGTCGCGGCGCTGCTTGGCTTCTTCGTGCTGAAGCCGATCATCAACCAGCGTCTGAAAAAGCCCGCCGCACCCATGACACATGGTGGCGGGCACGCCGTTCCGGCGGAGTGATCTAGCGATGTGATACAGCGGTTTACAAAACCGATGGTCTCGTAAAACACAAAAGCCCCGCGAGAGCGGGGCTTTTGGTTGTGACCAAGGAACACGGCGGCTGATTTACAGTCAGCTCCCGTGGGAAGCTGAATCACTCCCCCGCATGTTTCTGCGGGGTTCAGTGGCGCGGCGTCAGATCAATCGAGCGGATCAGGATGCGCGAGGGTCCGGCCTCGAGATTGCCGGCGAGGTATTTGTCCACCGCGCATTGGGTGATGCGGTCCTTCAACCGTTCGAACTGTGCGTCGCGCTGGTTCGCGCGCACGTTCCGCGCATGCTCGGCGTCGTCCATCGCCGCCTCCGACACGCCGCACCGAATTTCCGTCGCGCCATCGGTCATGAAAAACAGATAGGTGCCGGTGTTGAAATCAGAGCCCTGCGCGCGAACAAATGTGAGCGCCATGAGATGCTCCTTTCCAGTGCCGACACAGCGTCGGCCTGTTTGGTGGAAGAAGCAAGGGCGGAGTTGTCGCGGGCCGTGACGAGCTTGTGCCGTGGTGGGAACAACGGTTCGCGCCGTCATACTGGGCCTTCACATTCGCCAGGGACAGCGCTTCCGATTTTATCGGGACGATGTGGTTGCCGGTGTAAGAGGTTTTAAGCTGTCTTGCGGCTTTACAAATCGTCGCTCTGCAAAAGACAAAGCCCCGCATAAGCGAGGCTTCTGTTGAACTCTAGCGTAGATGTTCATTGTGACGGTGTGCTGTTAGTCAACTTGATCGCCGTCTTGATATCTATCGTAAATCGTATCGCATGTCTGACACATAAATTTATGACCTACGGGAAAGATTGTTTGCCTTCCACAGGTAGCACAGCAATCATTTATGAAATTAACAGATGCTTTTGGCTTCAGGTTTGAAACAACGGACGCTCGAAATTCATCAGCGCTCCGCTTAATTCGTTGAGCAGCGACATCGCGCGTGTCGGTTGCATCGCGCTGCTCAATATAAATCTGTGCTGAAACAAGACTGATTCCAAATGTAACGGAAATTTCTTCAGCGGTTAGGCCGTGAGCAATGGAATCGTTTATCAAAAACGCTGGCGCAAAGACTTTGGCTTGATGCTCCGCTGACTCGAATGGTTTTATCCAACCGGGTGTAACGACACTCAGCGACCGCCGCGCCATAGCTACCCCGTTTATCATGTGTTCCGGGTGAAGTACGGCATGACCTAGCTCATGCCCGATTGTATTTCTCGAGTAGCCATCTCCGACGAATGCTCCGTGCCGAATCTTGCGAGCAATCTCTATTTTTACGACTGTGCCATCGAAGCTTGTTCGGCCATTATCTCCTTTCATCAGATTATCTGAGACGGTTTGCAACTCGAGACGTTGGACACCAATCACGGTGGGAATCGTGTCGCGCATGACACACTCGAGGATGTCGACGTGCTCTTCATTCTCGATCCCCATGAGCTTTCGTACTTTTCGGGCGATGGCACGAATCTCGGAATCGCTTCGTGGTTTGACGCGAAAGTCGTCACTCATCGAGCTTCCTTCCTTTCACCCCCATACCTGATCATAGACGGCGATACCGAGTAGATCTCACGAACACCCCGTCGTTGAACCGCACGTATCACACTTCATGCACGTGCCGTTTCTCACGAGGGTGAAGTTCGAGCACTCCGAGCACATGTCCCCTTCATAGCCGCGGGCCTTGGCTTCGGCGCGGCGTTCGGCTTTCGACAGCGTGGCCGGTGCGGCGGCAGCCGATGCTGCCTGTGCCGAGCCCGCCTTGCTCCATTGCTGCGCCTCGAGCTTTTCCGTGGGTGACAGCGCACGCTCGGGCTCCGCGGTCTTCAGCGCGGCCGCACTTTCTGCGCCTGACGCCATCGCGGTCACGCGCGATCCGCCCACGGGGGCGCTATCGTTGTGCGCGGTGACGGCCGCACTCGCGCCGCCCTGCATGACGACGAGATTATCGGAGCGGGAGCGGGTGAGGCCCTTGGAGAGATACTTGCTCGGGCCGCTTTGCACCTTGCCCTCGTTCACGCCTTTGCCGAGCGCGTCGAACTGGGTCTCGCTCGGATCGACATGGGCGAGGTCATAGCGCGACAGGTAGCTGACCGCGAGTTCGCGGAACACGTAGTCCAGGATCGAGGTCGCGTATTTGATGGAGTCGTTGCCCTGCACGGGGCCAGCGGGCTCGAAGCGGGTGAAGGTGAAGGCATCGACATATTCGTCGAGCGGCACGCCGTATTGCAGGCCCAATGAAACTGCAATGGCGAAGTTGTTGATGAAGGAGCGAAGGGCAGCGCCTTCCTTGTGCATGTCGACAAAAATCTCGCCGAGGCGGCCATCGTCATATTCGCCGGTGCGGAGATAAACCTTGTGCCCGCCGACGATCGCTTTCTGGGTGTAGCCCTTGCGGCGATCCGGCATCCGCTCGCGTTCGCGCGAGACATGCTCGACCACGCGCTCGACGATCTTCTCGACCACCTGGGTCGCGCGCGCGGCCATCGGCTTGTCGTGGAAGGCTTCGAGCGCATCATCCTCGTCATCATCGTCAGCGATGAGCTGTGAGTTCAGCGGTTGCGACAGTTTCGAGCCGTCGCGATAGAGTGCGTTGGCCTTGAGCGCGAGTTTCCACGACAACAGGTAGGCGGACTTGCAGTCGTCGACCGTGGCGTCGTTCGGCATGTTGATGGTCTTGGAGATCGCGCCCGAGATGAAGGGCTGCGACGCCGCCATCATGCGGATGTGGCTTTCGACCGAGAGATAACGCTTGCCGATCTTGCCGCACGGGTTGGCGCAGTCGAACACTGCGTAGTGCTCCTCCTTAAGGTGCGGCGCGCCTTCAACAGTCATGGCGCCGCAGATGTGGACATTCGCTGCCTCGATGTCGCGCTTGGAGAAGCCTAATGTCGCGAGCAGGTCGAAGCCCGCCGCGTTCATCACTTCAGGGGCGACGTGAAGGCTGTCACGGATAAAGTCCTCACCCAGCGTCCACTTGTTGAACACGAACTTGATGTCGAAGGCGGTCGGCAGCGCCTTCTCGACCTTGGCCAGCGCGTCATCGGTGAAGCCCTTGGTCTTCAGCGAGGAGGCGTTGATGCCCGGCGCGTTCGACAGCGAGCCGTGGCCGACCGCGTAGGCCTCGATTTCGGCGATCTCGCTTTCGCGATAGCCGAGCGCGCGGAGCGCCTCCGGCACGGCGCGGTTGATGATCTTCCAGTAACCGCCGCCGGCGAGCTTCTTGAATTTCACCAGCGCGAAGTCGGGTTCGATGCCGGTGGTGTCGCAATCCATCACGAGGCCAATGGTGCCGGTCGGCGCCACCACCGTGGTCTGGGCGTTGCGATAGCCGTTCTTCTCGCCGAGTTCGAGCGCGCGATCCCACACCGCCTTGGCATGGTCGACGATGTCGGCCTGCGGGCAAGAAGCGTGATCGAGCGGCACCGGATCGACGGCGAGTGCCTCGTAACCGGCCGCCACGCTATGCGCCGCGCGGCGATGGTTACGGATCACGCGCAGCATGTGCTTCGCATTCTTCTTGTAACCCGGGAAGGTGCCGAGTTCGGCCGCCATTTCGGCCGATGTCGCATAGGCGGTGCCGGTCATGATCGCGGAGAGCGCGCCGCACAGCGCGCGGCCTTCCTTGGAATCGTAGGGCAGGCCCATGGTCATCAACAGGCCGCCGATATTGGCGTAGCCGAGACCGAGCGTACGGAATTCGTAGGACAATTCCGCAATCGCCTTGGACGGGAACTGCGCCATCATGACCGAGATTTCGAGCACGACGGTCCATAGCCGGCACAGATGCTCGTAGGCATCCGCGTCGAAGCGGCGGGTGTGGGCATCGTAGAACGTCAGGAGGTTTGCTGACGCAAGATTGCACGCCGTGTCGTCGAGGAACATGTACTCCGAGCATGGGTTCGAGGCGCGGATGTCGCCGGACGCCTTGCAGGTGTGCCAATCGTTCATCGTGGTGTTGAAGTGCAGGCCGGGATCGGCGGACGCCCATGCCGCATAGCCGATCTTTTCCCACAGATCGCGGGCCTTGAGCGTCTTTGTCACCTTGCCGTTGGTGCGGGCAATCAGATTCCACGAGCCATCGGTCTCGACCGCGCGCAGGAAGTCATCCTTCAGCGACACGGAGTTATTGGAGTTCTGACCGGAGACGGTGAGATAGGCTTCCGAATCCCAGTCAGTGTCGTAGGTGTCGAACGCAATGTCGGTGTAGCCCTGCCGCGCAAACTGGATCACGCGCTTGATCATGTTGTCGGTCACGAGCGCGCGGCGGGCGAGCTTGATCTCGCGCTTCAGCGCGGGGTTCTTCTCGGGCAGGTAGCAGTCGTCGCCGGGGCCTTCACAGTTCACGCAGGCCTTCATGATGGCCTTGAGGTGCTTCTGGTTGATCTTGGAGCCGGTGACGAGGGCCGCGACCTTCTGCTCCTCGCGCACCTTCCAGTCGATGTAGGTCTCGATGTCCGGGTGGTCGGCGTCGACCACGACCATCTTCGCTGCGCGCCGGGTGGTGCCGCCGGACTTGATCGCGCCTGCTGCGCGATCGCCGATCTTGAGGAAGCTCATCAGGCCTGACGAGCGGCCGCCTCCGGAGAGGCGTTCGCCTTCGCCGCGCAGCCGGGAGAAGTTCGAGCCGGTGCCCGAGCCGTATTTGAACAGGCGCGCCTCGCGCACCCACAGGTCCATGATGCCGCCCTCGTTGACGAGGTCGTCCTCGATGCCCTGGATGAAGCAGGCGTGCGGCTGCGGGTGCTCGTATGAAGATTTTGACTTGGTGAGCTTGCCGGTCTTCCAGTCGACGTAATAGTGGCCCTGGCCGGGGCCATCGATGCCGTAAGCCCAGTGCAGGCCGGTGTTGAACCACTGCGGAGAGTTCGGCGCGACCATCTGCCGGGCGAGCATGTAGCGCAGTTCGTCATGGAAAGCGTGGGCGTCGTCTTCCGACGTAAAGTAGCCACCTTTCCACCCCCAATAAGTCCAGCAGCCCGCAAGGCGGTCAAAAACCTGCTTGGCGGTCAGTTCGCCAGTGAAACGCTCGGTTTCGGGCAGGGCGGCCAGAGCCTCGGTATCGGGGGTTGAGCGCCACAGCCATGACGGAATGGTTTCTTCCTCGACCTTCTTCAGCTTGGCGGCGACGCCAGCCTTGCGGAAATACTTCTGCGCCAGCACGTCGGCGGCGACCTGCGACCAGAACTCGGGCACCTCGACATTGTCGAGCTTGAACACCACGGAGCCGTCGGGATTGCGAATCTCGCTCGTCGTCAGCCGGAAGGAGAGGTCGGCGTAGGGTGACTGATCGGCTTTGGTGTAGCGGCGTTGAATTCGCATCGTATGCCCCGTCTTTGTACCCGGCCGCCCCGCATTTCCGCGGTGCCGGAAGATTTCAGTTTGCGAACCGTGGTTCGCCGTTCAGCCATGATCTGGCCCGAATGCGGCCCCGGCCTGTTTAACTCTGCGGAGCATCGTCAGGTTCTGTGCCCGACTGGCTCCAACGCCACCCACCAAATTCATTCCCGCGCCGTGTTCGCGGGCTTCAAAAACCGCAGACAAATCCTCTGTCCGCAGCCTCCTTCGGCAGAGCGGAGTTGTCTGTTGGCTTGTTGCGATAGGGGTCTGGCGCCAACGCAAATACTCCGCACCTGACAATCTCGACGCTAGGACGACTCCCGCGCGCCCGTCAAGGATTAGTACTCAATCCTGAATCAAATACTAAATATGGTGGAAAACGGGGATTGCCAGTGGCATTCGGCCTCAATGGGCCGTGTCTCCCGCCAGCAAAGTATGGGTGAGTCCGCCCCGATTCCAAAGGCGAAAATCGCCTTCCGTCAGGTTCCCGCACACCAAGCCCAGAGGCTTGAAAGGCATGCAGCAAATGCGGCCGTCCATGCACCCAGTCTGATGCTTTTCGGGTAGACTGTGGGGGGTGAGCATGGCTTTCTCCCCGTCTTCCACAACCGCTGTGGATACAGATTCCCCGAGAGCAGCCGATGGACCGACGCACGCCGAGCGAGCCGATTGTGGTGTCGCGCCCGAATTCCCCGACCGAACCACCGCCCAGGAGCCTGACGGTCGGCTATGGGCTGCTGTTCATCGCCACCATCATCTGGGGCGTCAACTGGCCTGTTTCGAAATGGCTGTTGCATGAACTGCCGCCGCTGACCATGCGCGGTTTGCCGGGGGTGTTCAGTTCACTGATTCTTGCCGGTGTCGTTCTGGCGAGGGGGCAATCGTTGCGCGCGCCGCGTGGCGAATGGGGGAAGCTTGGTCTGTACGCGGCGCTGATGGTCGGCTTCTGGATGGGGCTGATGGGGTTGTCGCTGGTGCATCTGCCAGCTTCGGAAACCGCAATTCTCGGCGCAACGATTCCGGTGTGGGCGGCGGGTCTCGCCTGGCCGATGCTTGGCGAGCGGCTTTCCGTGCTGCGGGTTATTGCCATTGCGATGGCGATCGGCGGCGTGGTGCTGTTGATGGGGGGCGACAGCATCAGCGTATCCTGGGAGAAGATGCCCGGAGTTATTTTTGCGCTGTTGGCGGCGCTTTTGTTCGCCCTCGGCGCAGTCCTAGCCAAACGGCGGCCCATCGCGCTCCGTCCGCTGCCGGGTGCGGTCTGGCAGATCGGGCTTGGCTGCTTTCCCGTGGCGCTGATCGGCATCCTGTTCGAGCATCCAAACTTCGGCGGGATGTCGACGCCTGGCTGGTTGCTGTTCGGATTCAGTACCGTTTTTCAGGGAGCGATCGGATACGCGTGCTGGTTTGCCGCGCTGGAGCGGTTGCCGGCCTCCACTGCCGCGATCGGAACACTAATCGTCCCGGTGACGGGCGTGGTGGCATCGGCGATTTCACTGGGAGAACCGCTCGGGATTCCGCAGATCGGCGCATTGCTGCTGACGGTGACAGGCGTTGCGATCGCAGCGCGCTCGTAAGCTGCGGCCAATGAAAAAGCGGCGTATCGCTACGCCGCTTTTTCTCATTCATGCCACAAAAGCTTATGGGCAAGGATGGCGCAGCCCATCGTAACCGAGGTACGTGCCGGTGCGCGGATTGTAGGATTTGAAGCGTTGCATGCAGTACGCAACGGCATCTCCACCGCCTTCAACGTAGGCCGGGGCCGGAGCGTAATAGCCGTAACCCGGGCCGTAGTAATACGGACCCTGGCTTGCGGCGATGGCACCACCGATCAGCGCGCCTGCCGCGAGACCGGCGCCGACGCCGCCCCAGCCATAGCCGCCGCGATGACCCCAACCGCCACGATGACCCCAACCGCCACCATGGCCGTAGCCCCCCCGCCAGCGCACCTCGGTAAGCTGGGAAGGACCGGTTGCAGCGGTGTTTGCCGTAGAAAGGGCCGAACCTGCCATCAGAGGTGCCGCACTTGCACTGGAGGCCATGGAAAGCGGCAAGGCGAGTGCGATGGCTGCCACTGCGATACCCTTGGTCAAATTCGTCATCTTATACTCCAAAATCCCTGTCAGACGGTGGTTTCAGTCAAATCAACGCGCGGGGTTTGAACGCGTTCCATAAGGTTCCCGAAATGTTGGGGGAGTCTTTGGCGCTTCTGTGGCGAGGTTCCATGACAAAATGCCGTACCCTTGCAGACGCTGGAGTGGTATCCCAAGCTGTATCTGGACAATGGCAAGGGCGGGTGGCATCAAGAGCGCGCAATGCTCCCCGATCGCACGGATTCTCGCATGAAGCTGTTTCTCTTGAGGATTTTTACCTGGTGGAACGGATTCACGTTCGGGACGCAGCTCTGGACCTGGCGGTTCGGCGAACTGGTCGGCACCGATGAGATGGGCAACCGTTATTATCGGACCAAGGGCGGCAAGATCGACCCGACGCTTGGGATCGAGCGACGATGGGTGGTCTATGACGGCTATGCTGAGGCCACCAAGGTTTCGCCGGACTGGCATGGCTGGCTGCATCACACGGCCGACGTACCGCCGACTGAGGAACATTATACGCCCCGTGAATGGCAGAAGCCGCACCTCCCGAATCTGACGGGCACACCGGCAGCTTATCGCCCTTCCGGTTCGACGCTCGCAAGCGGCCAGCGCCCTGCAGCGACTGGCGACTATCAGGCCTGGACGCCGGGGAGCTGAGCGGCGGATGAGAGGCGCGCCCTTTCGTTGCCGCAATGCCCGTGTTAACCGGTGCTCTCGCGCGGCGCGGTTTCCGTAGAATATCGCGGGCCCGAATCGTCCAGGAATTGTCCAAGCAGAGCGCGCAATGTCCCGAACCGCCGCCACGATTTTGTTTGCGACATTGATCGCATTGCCGCCGCTCGCTTTGCCGTCCGCTCGTGCGCAGATCGGCAACATCTTTTCGGACCAGCCGCTTCGCCCGCCTGCGGGTATCTCGCGTGGCGATCCTTCACAGGATCCCGACGAAGAAGAGGTGCCTGAAATTCCGCAGGGCCGTCTGTTGCCCGCCCCGCAGCAGCCGCGGCCATTGCCGCGAGGACAGGCCGCTCCGTTGCCGGGTGCCGTGCAGTCCCAACCCCTGGCGCCGCCGCCGGGCAGCGCATCGGCTCCTCCGGCGCAACAGCATCCGGGTGTTGCAGCCAATCCGCCGTCAGCCAACCCGTTACCCGGCCTGCCGCCGGGCCAGAAGCAGCCGCGCGGCAATCCACAGCAATCTCCCGCGACGCTCCAGCCTGGCGACGAGATTGTGACCGAGCCGCCCGCCGTGAAAATTCCGAACAAGAAGGCAGTGTTCGCCGGCCTCGACAAGATCACCGGCCGCATCATCTCCTTCGACGAGGACATCGGCGAAACGGTTCAGTTCGGGGCGCTGCGGGTGAAGACCGATGCCTGCTACACTCGCCCCGCGACAGAGGCGGCCAACACTGACGCGTTCGTCGAGGTGGATGAGATCACGCTGCAGAACGAAGTGAAGCGGATTTTCTCCGGCTGGATGTTTGCAGCGAGCCCCGGCCTGCATGCGGTCGAACATCCGATCTATGACGTCTGGCTGACGGATTGTAAGGGACCGGAACAGCCGGTCACGGCACAGAACGAGCCGGTAAAACCCGCGCCGTCACCAGTGCAACAACAGCAGCCGAAGCGCCAGCCGCGGCCTCAGCCGCCTGTGCAACAGCGCCAGCCCGTACCGCCGCCGCCCGGCGGATTCCGCTAGCCGCATTCTGACGGTGCGGGGGTCAGGCCTGGTCGCTTGCCCCGCGCACGATCGCGAGTGCGTCCGCGCCACTCACCGGTTGGTCGGCTGATAATGCGAAAAAATCCCCCGGCAATTGCAGCGAGCGGTCGAGCAGCGCGCGATATTTCCGGCGTGATATTTCAACGGCGCCAAGGCTGCGCAGATGCTCCGTTACAAATTGCGTGTCGAGGAGGTCGAAGCCGCCCGCGATCAAACGCGCGGCGAGATGAACCAGCGCCACCTTGGAGGCATCACGGCTGCGGTGGAACATGCTCTCGCCGAAGAAGGCGCCGCCGAGTGATACGCCATACAGCCCACCCGCGAGTTCGTCGCCTTCCCACGCCTCGATGCTGTGGCAATGACCGATCTGGTGCAGCGCGCCATAGAGCTTGCGGATGCGGTGATTGATCCAGGTGTCCTCGCGTCCGGGCTGCGGCGCCGCACATTCGCTGATGACACGCTCAAAAGCGGCATTGATCGTGACGCGATATCGGTTCGAGCGCACGGTGCGCGCGAGGCGTGAAGAAATATGCAGGCTATCGAGCGGGAAGATGCCGCGTTGTTGCGGCTCCACCCAGAACAGGCTGGGATCGTCGGCGCTTTCCGCCATTGGAAAGATGCCGCAGGCGTAGGCTCGCAACAGCACCTCGGGGGTGATTTCGGACATGGCGGCATCGCGGGAGCTCATGCTCTAAGTCTAGCTGAATATCCCGACGCCGTCAGGCGGGCATGGAGGGCTGCGATTTCTCGGAAAGGCTGAAATTGATCACGATCCGCGTGCCGGCGTGGGAGGGATCGCGCTCCACGCTCGCATCAAGCTTGGTCGCCATGGCGCTGACAATGCGCTGGCCCATGCCGGTGGAGCGGGGGTCATGCTTGGCCTGAAAGCCCACGCCGTCATCGGAGATCACCAGTTCGACGCCCTGCGGGCAATTGTGCAGATCGACATGGATCGGACCAGCGCCATCGGGATATGCATACTTGACGGCATTCATCACAAGTTCGTTGACGATGATGCCGATGCCGACCGCCCGGTCCGGGTCGATCTCGATGGGGTCGGCTTTCAACGTCAGGCGCGACATGCGGTTGCCCTCGGTCGAGCGGCGCAAATCTTCCAACAGCGCCTCCAGGTATTGATTCAACATCACGCTGTTGAGGTCATGCGAGGTGTAAAGGCGGCGGTGCACCTGCGCGACCGCGGCGACGCGGCCCATGGCGTTCATGAGTGCGGCCTTGACGTCCTCATCACTGCTTGATGAAGCCTGAAGGTGCAGCAGCGAGGCGATGATCTGCAGCGAGTTGCCGACGCGATGATTGACTTCGCGCAACAGCATCTCGCGCTCGGCGGCAAGGGCGGCGTAACGATCCCGGGAGGCATGAACCTCTGCCTCTGCTTCATCGCGGGCCTTGCGCACGCGCGCGGTTTCCAGCGCGCCAGTGACCGCCGCATGGAGCAGGGGAACGAAATCGCCCTTGGTGTCCTTGACGATATAATCGATGGCGCCAGCCTTTAGCGCGGTGATGGCGATCTGACTGTCTTCCGAGGCGGTCACGAAGACAATGGGTGGTGTCGCCATCGGCAGACGATAGATTTGTTCGAGTGTTGCGAGGCCATCGAGGCCGGGCATGTGCTGATCGAGCGCGACGACGTCAATGCCACCACTTTTCAGGCGCGCGATTCCACTTGGGCCATCAGGCGCGTGGACGACGTCGATGCCATGGCGTTCGAGACCACGCTGGACGAGCCGGGCAAGACCTGGATCGTCGTCGATATAAAGCAATCGCGGGTTGGGGGGCGTCATGCTTTGACCGGCGGCACCTGTATTACGGAAAAGAACAAGCCAAGCTGGCGGATCGCGTTGGCGAAATTTTCGTAGTTGACGGGTTTCGTAATGTAGACGTTGCAGCCGAGTTCATAGCAACGCTTGATCTCATGCGCGTCGTCGGTGGTGGTCAACACGACGACGGGCGCGGACTTCAGCGTCGCATTAGCCTTGACTCGCTTGAGAATGTCGATGCCTGTCATGTCAGGCAAATTGAGATCGAGCAGGATCAGAAGAGCCTGTCCCTTGTGCTGGTCGGCGGTGCCATCAGCGCCGAACAGGTAGTTAACCGCCTCTGTGCCGGTGGCGAAGGGGATGATGTCGTTGTTGACGCCGGAGCGGCGAATATTCCGCTCGATCAGTCGGGCGTGTCCCTCGTCGTCTTCGATCATCACGATTTTTACAGGGTTACCCATACGACTTCCCTTGCGTTGATAACTTCCATTGTGCAGGCAGCGTTATCGTAAACGTGCTGCCCTTGTCGAGTTCGGAGGAGACCGTAATGGAACCGCCCAGCCGGCGGACCAGCGCCCGCACATGCGCGAGGCCGATGCCTTGACCAGGCTTGTCCTGCGTGCCCGCACGGCGAAACAGGTCGAAAATACGGTCATGATCGTTGGGATCGATGCCTCGGCCGTTGTCGGTAACCTCGTATACGGCAAACCCGAGCTTGGTGCGACCGCGGATACTGATTTCGCCCGGGATATCGTTCCGCAGGAATTTCAGCGCATTCTCGATCAAATTGGAGAAAATCTGCTCGAGTGCAAGGCGGTCGCTAACCATATTGGGCAGGGGCTCGATATTGATCTGCGCATTGGCTTCGGTCGCCTGGTGCGTCATGCTGTTGGTAATTTCTTGCACCAACGCGTGCATGTCGAGATGAACCGGATTGAATTCGCGTCGTCCCTCACGCGTGAGTTTGAGGATCGCGCTGATAAGACGATCCATTTTTCCGATCGAGGATTTGATGAATCCAAGTGCTTCGGAGAACTCTTCCGATAGTTTCTGATCTTCTGGTGCAAGAGCGAGCTCGTCGACGCTTCCGTCCGAAGCAGCCGGAGGTGGCCGGTCGGCGGCAGCGCGGCTGTAGCGAGCGATACGGCTGAAAATGTCTCCGCGCAATTCCTCGAGTTCGCTGGTGAAGCCCATGATGTTGACGAGTGGCGAGCGCAGATCGTGACTGACGATGTAGGCGAAGCGCTGGATTTCCTGATTGGCTTCGCGCAGGTCCACGGTGCGTTCATCCACAGCGGATTCGAGATTCAGATTGATGTCCCGTAGTCTTACTTCCGCGCGGTTGCGCGCGCGCGCGGATGTGCGAAGCAGCAAGATGGAAAGGATAGCGAGCAAAACGATAAAGCCGCTGCCGACGACCGTGACCATTACATTCAGCGCCTGGCTGCGGTCAGCCGCCTCAGTGCGAAGCTCGAACAGGCGATTTTCCTCCGCTCGCATGTCGCGCGCAATATCCAGGAGATGGCTCATTTCATCGCCCTGCGAGGATTTCATCAGCGCCGCACGGGCCTGGTCGATCCGGCCGGAGTCAATGTCGGGAATGACGGCGTGGAAGAACTGAAGCCGCTGCTTTACCAACTTTTCGAGCGTTGCAATGTTGTTTTGTTCGACCGGATTATCCTGTGTTAATTCCTTCAGCCGGGAAATCGACGGAGCGATCAGCGCCTCGGCTTGCTCAAAACCGGTTCGGTAGCTCTTGTCCTGGGTCAGGAGAAACCCGCGGACGGCGCTTTCCGCGCGCTGGAGCTGAAGCTGGACAACGCCGATCTGGCTTTCGACCTCAATCGTGTGCGTCACCCACAACGAACCGGTGCGTGCGCGATGGCCGAGGTAAAGTGAAGCGGCGCTGATTGCGACAAGGATAAGAAAGCCGGCCGTCATAAGACCGACCTGCCACACAGTACGAAGGCGCGCGGCTTCTAAAGTCACGACAGCCTCTTGATCACGTTCGTCAATCCGGCTGGCTCCGCTGGCTGGCAGGACGAGGCGGGATATGCCGCTCTTTTAATGGGGCTTTGCATCCCCGCTGGCAAGATATTGTTCGAGCCAGTGAATGTGATAGTCGCCGTCGATAATGCTAGGCTCGCGGGCCAGCGCCCGGAACAGCGGCAGCGTGGTCTCGATGCCGTCGATGACGATTTCATCGAGCGCCCGGCGCAGCCGCATCAAGCACTCGCCGCGGGTTTTGCCGTGGACGATCAGCTTGCCGACCAGCGAGTCGTAATAAGGCGGAATTACGTAGCCTTGGTAAACGGCTGAATCGATGCGAACGCCGAGGCCGCCGGGTGGATGGAATTGAGTAATCTTGCCAGGTGAGGGGCGGAAGGTCACCGGGTTCTCGGCGTTGATGCGGCACTCGATTGCATGGCCGTTGATGGAGATGTCCTCTTGCGCGCAGGGCAGATCGCCGCCCGCGGCAATGCGAATTTGTTCGAGCACGAGATCGATGCCGGTGATCATCTCTGTGACCGGGTGCTCGACCTGGATGCGGGTGTTCATTTCGATAAAGTAGAACTCGCCGTCCTCGTAGAGAAACTCAATGGTGCCGACGCCCAGATACTTCATCTCGCGCATCGCGTTCGCACAGATCTCACCGATGCGGTGGCGCGCCTTCCGCGAAATGATTGGCGAGGGGCTTTCTTCCCAGACCTTCTGGTGGCGGCGTTGCAGTGAGCAGTCGCGCTCGCCGAGATGGATTGCGCCACCACGACCGTCGCCGAGAATCTGGATTTCGATGTGACGTGGCTTGCTGAGGTATTTTTCGAGATAGACCGAGCCGTCGCCGAAGGCAGCCTTGGCTTCGTTGCTGGCGGTGGAAAGTGCGAGCATCAGGTCGGCTTCGGTCTGTGCGACCTTCATGCCGCGTCCGCCGCCGCCCGCAGCGGCCTTGACTAGAACAGGGAAGCCGATCTCCTTCGCAATAGCCATGGCTTCGTCGCCAGGACTAACGCTGCCATCGGAGCCCGGAACCACCGGAATGCCGAGGCTCCTCGCGGTCTTCTTCGCCTCGATCTTGTCACCCATGGTGCGGATGTGCTCGGGCTTCGGGCCGATGAAGTCGAGGTCGTGCTCGGCGAGAATTTCCGCAAAACGCGCGTTTTCCGAGAGGAAGCCGTAACCTGGATGCACGGCTTCGGCGCCGGTGATCTCGCAGGCAGCGAGCAGCGCAGGGATATTGAGATAGCTGTCCTTGGCGGCGGGCGGGCCAATGCAAACGCTCTCATCGGCGAGGCGTACATGCATGGCGTTGGCGTCGGCGGTCGAATGCACCGCGACAGTCGCGATACCGAGTTCCTTGCACGCGCGCAGTACGCGCAGGGCAATCTCGCCACGATTGGCAATCAGAATCTTGTCGAACATCGTGCCTGCCTTGGCGGCCGTGGATTTATTCAATGATGACGAGAGGCTCGCCGAATTCAATCGGCTGACCATCCTCAACAAGAATCTGCGTGACCGTACCGGTGCGTGGCGACGGAATTTGGTTCATCGTCTTCATCGCCTCGATGATCAGCAGCGTATCGCCGGCTTTCACCTTGGCGCCTATTTCGACGAAGGGCTTCGCACCGGGCTCCGATGCGAGATAGGCGGTGCCAACCATCGGCGAGGGCACCATGCCAGGATGTTTGGCAACATCGAGGATCGGAGCGGCGGTCGCCGCCGATGTGGCTGCTACGACCGCAGCGGCCGGCGCGGCAGCGACAACGGGCGCCATCGGGACGCTTGCTGCGACAGTGACGTTGCGCGCGATGCGGACGCGAAGGCCGGAGCGCTCGACTTCAATTTCGGTCAGATTGGATTCATCCAGCAGGGCTGCGAGATCACGAATGAGATCGCGCTCGTCGATTTTGCCGGGGGTGGTTATATCTTGCGGCTCACGGGCCATGTCAGATTCCAGAATTGTGCGGGGGCAGTGATCGATCAGGCTTTCGCGGCAAGACCGATCCGGGCGGCGAGGCCCTGGATCGCGAGCCTGTAGCCCTCGATGCCGAACCCGCACAAACTCGCGAAAGCTGCCTTTGCGATGAAAGATTGGTGACGGAAACTTTCGCGTGCATAGACGTTCGAGACGTGAACTTCAACCGCCGGGATTTGCACGCCAACGAGGGCGTCGTGGATGGCGATGGAGGTATGAGAATAGCCACCCGCGTTGATGATAATGCCAGCGGCTTTCGCGGCCGCCGCTTCTTGGATGAGATCGACGATTTCACCTTCATGGTTGGTCTGGCGGCAGACGGCTTCGGCGCCAAAGCGGCTGGCGGCTTCACGGCACAGCTTTTCGACGTCGGCGAGCGTATGGTGGCCGTAAATTCCCGGTTCCCGCGTGCCCAGAAGGTTCAGGTTCGGGCCGTTGAGCACGTAAATCATTTTGGTCATACGAACGCCGATCTCTGAAACCGCCAGATGCGCCAAAAAGCGAAGCGCTGCCGTGGCTTATAGGTAATCTTAATCCGCGAGGGAAGTCTTCTGCCACGCCTTCTGGATGGGCTGGTTCCACCGGAAGTGGAGAAACCCTGTAAAAGCCGTACAAATTCTTGATTAACCAACGTCCAAGGTCCGTTCCTTGCGAACCCGACTCAAGCCCGCACCGGCGTTTCTTCGGGCGCGAGCTTTTAAATGCAGAATTGAGGATCAGCAACTTTCCTTGCCACAGCGGGCCAGCGCCACTTTCTTGGTGAGATCAGAAAGACCGACCGCGCCGACCACGACATCCTTGCCGATCACGTAGCTTGGCGTGCCGGTGAGGCCCATGTCTTCGGCGATCTTGAAGTTCTCTTTCAGGGTCTCGTTGATCTGCGGACTGGCCAGGTCCTTCTCAAGCCTGGCCATGTCGACGCCCGCTTCCTTGGCGACAGCGAGCGCGCGAGCCTTATCGGCTTGTCCGTGACCGCCGAGCAACTTCTGGTGGAATTCGAGATATTTTTTCCCCGACGGATCCTGCATGTGTACTGCGATCGCGACGCGCGCGGCATCAACCGAGCCGGGGCTGAGCACTGGAAACTCTTTCAGCGTGACGCGCAGATTCGGATCTGACTTCATGAGGTCGAGCATGTCGCCCATCGCGCGCTTGCAGTAACCGCAATTGTAATCGAAGAACTCGACGAAGTTGACGTCTCCCTTTGGATTGCCGAGCACCACGCCACGCGGAGAATTGAACAGCGCATCAGCGTTCTTCTCCACCGCGGCCTTCTGCTTGGTGACTTCGGCTGCGGCCTGGCGGCGGCCAAGCTCGACGGACGCTTCTTCCAGCACCTCGGGATGTGCGACCAGATAGTTCCGGACCACAGTCTCGATGTCCTTGCGCTGTGCATCGGTAAACGATTGCGCCGATGCGACGGCAGGTAGGCTCACGGCAAGCGCGAGAGCAAACGGTGTGAGCGAACGAAGGGATAACATGAGGACTCCTTTGGGCCGGTAGAACGGCGTCAGTTCTTGATCGGTTTCGTATTCACGATGTCATCGGCACGAACCCATCCGGGCGAGCCGATCGGAAAACGGGTCTTGGCGCGCGAGGCAAGGTCACGCGCGGTCTTGTGGTCGCCGCGCAGATAAGCGGCATTCGCTGCGGCAAGATCAGCATCGGCAAGATCACCCTTGCGGCCATAGGCCATGGCGATCTGGGTATAGCCGAGCGAGGCTTCTGGTTCGCGCGCCAGCGCCGCCTTGAGAATCGAAATGGCCTCATTTGCGTAAGCCTTATTATCCGACGCCACCAGCGCCTGACCAAGTAACATCTCAATGAGCGGTGCCTGGTGCGACAGTTGGACCGCCTTGCGGAGGGGAGCAATGGCCTCCGTGGGGCGGCCTCCCTCGAGCAGGGCCTGTCCCTTCAGCTCGTAAAAATAAGGGTTGGCAGGCTCGACCTTGATAAGTGCATCGATCTGGGTGATGGCGCTGCGCGGATCGCCATGGAGATAGGTGGCGATCGCACGGGCGTAGCGGGCGGGCAGGCTGTTGTCGGAGATCGGATAGCGACGATAGACGGTCTCCGCGCGTTCCATGAAGCCCGAAACCTTCGCGCGCATCATGTCGTGGCGATGCTGAAGTGTGGGATCATCCTTCTTGTTCCAGTACGGACTTGATTTCGCAAGCCCTTCGAGAGCCTCGACACGCTCGGCAGGCATCGGGTGCGACTGCATGTAAGGATCGGCGCCGTAAGCGGAAAACAGGCTGTCGTTCTGGAAGCGCTTGAACGTCTCGTACATGCCTTTCGCGGATTGTCCGGTCGCATTGAGAAATTTGACACCGGCCTTGTCGGCGCTTTCTTCCTGCTGGCGCTGATAGGATAACAGTGTTCGCATGATCATGGATTGTGGCGCAGCAATCGCCGCAGCCCCGCCGGCGCCGGCACCGGCCCTGGCGCCCGCAACCGCCGCACCGACGCCGAGCAGCATGGCGACAATCATCTGGGTTTGCGCGTTCGCGATCTGCTGGCGCATTTTTGCAAGATGCCCACCCGCGAGATGGCCGGTCTCGTGGGCGAGTACGCCGATGATCTGGTTTGGCGTTTCGGATTTCAGCAGTGCGCCGTAATTGACGAAGATGCGTCGGCCGTCAGCGACGAAAGCGTTGAAGCTTGGGTCATTGATGATGACGACCTGGATGTTCTGCTTCTCCAGTCCGGCGGCGCGCAGGATGGGGCGGGAGTAATCACGCAACAGTTGTTCGGTTTCCGTGTCGCGCAGCAGAGGCGGCCCTTTCTTGGTCTCCGCCGCAACCGGGCCTACGGCGGGCCAACTCGTCAACAACAGCGCCACCGACGTGAGCATAGCAATTGCCCGACGGGCGGGGCCGGGTCGGGCCGGTGCAGTCTGGGCGGCGAGCGACGTCATGGCGTGACAGGCAAATCCATCTGGTCGGAGCCACCGGCAATGGAGTGCAGCGGTGACGCGTGGTAAAGACTGTTCAAAGGACGGAATGCGGCGGGAGCACGGCGGTGTGATCGAACCGCACCTGGCCAGTTCCGTTTTCAATCATGGGCATAGCAGATTTCATGCAGGATGGGAGAGTTCGCTCCACGACGGAGCTTTTGACGGCCTCCCGCCGGGGCGATGTTCCACCGTTCATGGTGATGGACGTGATGGCGGCAGCCGCCCGAATCGAGGCGGGGGGCGGTCACGTGATCCATATGGAGGTTGGCCAGCCCGCATCGCCTGCGCCTCTGACCGCGCGAGCAGCAGCCAGGGCCGCGATCGATACCGGGCGGCTTGGCTACACTTCGGCGCTGGGCATCCCTTCGCTGCGGCAGCGGATCGCGCGCCATTACCGCGAAGCCTATGATCATGAGGTCGATCCCGGGCGGGTCGTGGTCACCACTGGTTCCTCGAACGCCTTCATCCTGGCGTTTCTGACGCTGTTCGAGCCGGGCGACCGGGTGGCGGTGACGCTGCCGGGCTACCCGCCGTATCGGCATATCCTGACCGCGCTTGGCTGCGAGCCGGTGCCGATCGAGACAACGGCTGCAACCCGTTATGCGTTAAGCGGCGAGATGCTGCTCGCCGCGCATCGCAAGACGCCGCTGAAAGGCGTGCTGGTGGCAAGCCCTGCCAATCCGACGGGCACGATGATGAGCCGCGAGGCGATGGCGGAATTGATGGCGGCAGCGACCAGCGAGAACATCCGCTTTATCTCGGACGAGATTTATCACGGCCTCGACTATGCGTTTCCCGCGACCACGGCGGCGGCGCTGTCGGAGAACGCGCTCGTCATCAATTCCTTCTCGAAGTATTTCTGCATGACGGGCTGGCGCGTCGGCTGGATGGTGGTGCCTGAACCGCTGGTGCGGCCGATCGAGCGATTGCAGCAAAATCTCGCGATCTCGGTGCCGACGATTTCGCAAATCGCCGCCGAAGCTGCGTTCGACGGCGCGACCGAGATGGATGTGATCAAGCACGGCTATCAGGACAATCGCCGTCTGCTGATCGAGGGATTGCCGAAAGCTGGGCTCGACAGTTTCCTGCCTGCCGACGGCGCGTTCTATCTCTATGCGGATGTGTCGCGCTTTACGAACGACAGTTTTGATTTTGCCCGACGCATGCTGGAAGAGGCGCATGTCGCTGCGACGCCCGGCATCGACTTCGATCCGGTCCACGGCAAGTCGTTTCTGCGTTTCTGCTACGCAGGCTCGAAGGCGGAGACGGAAGAGGCAATTGTGCGGATGACGCGGTGGCTCAGGCGTTAGTGAGGCTCGTTTCATCTCTCCGTTGTGGAGAGAAATGGAAGGCTCACAAGAAAAACCCGGCTTAAGGAAGCGATCCTTAGCCGGGCTTTTATTTGCTTGAGCGTGGTTATTCTGACCGGCGCGACCACCAGCCGAGGCGGCGTGGAGCAGCGGGCGCTGGCTCCGCAGGCGGAGCGGGCTCGCTCAAGGCCGGTTCGCTCGGTGCCGCCTCAACCGGCGCGGGTGATGATGCCTGCTCATCGGCTGGAGCAGGCGGGGTCTCCGCTGCCGGCGGCTCGCCGAAGAAGAAGCTGACTTTCTCACGCACGGTAGAACGGCGCGGAGCCTTGTCTTCTTCAGGTGCCGAAGGAGCCGGCTTTGAGGGTGGAGCAGGTGTCAGCAGAGCTTCTGCAACTTCCTCAGCTGTGGGTTCTGCTGCTTCGGCCGCGTCAGGTTGCGGCGCGTCGAACGACGGCATGCGCAGGTCGTGCGCTCCCTCGTGGGCTTCGAGGGGTTGCTCTGTCTCGGCGTCATTGCCGGATGCGGCAGCCTCCTCGTCATTGGCATTGTCGTGATTGCCACGGCGGCGGCGTCCGCCACGGCGGCCACGGCGGCGCGGGCGGCGTTCGCCGTTTTCCTGATCGGCCCGGGCGGGAGCGGCGTCGGACTCGTCCTCGCCTTCCTCACTGGACTCGCCTTGGGTTTCGTCGCTAACGGCATCGTCGCCATTGACCGGAGAAGCCTGAGTAGCATCGCGGCCTTCGCCGCCACGGCCGCGGCCACGGCGTCGGCGTCTGCGTTGGCGTGGTTCTTCGTCACCTTCGCCACGAGCTTCGGTCGTCTCGGTGTCTGCGGTTTCACCGTTCTCGGCCTCGGCGGCTTCCTCGGAAAACTCATCTTCGTCATCGAACTCTTCGACTTCGATCGGCTGTGCGGCAACACGCGCTGCGAGAAAGGCTTTGGCGGCCTCGGTGGTGTGCACTTGCTCGCCGCGCTCGATGATGAAGGCCTGCTGGCCGTTTACCGACGGATCAGCGATCACCGACAGCGTCACATGGAAGGCTTCTTCGAGATCGCGCAGGTGGCCGCGCTTGTGGTTGAGAACATAGAGCGCCACATCGGTGCGGGTGCGCACCGAGTAGTTATGGGTGCCGCTCTTCATGAGTTGCTCTTCAAGGCTGCGCAGCAACTGCAGCGCGACCGACGAGACGGAGCGGACATGGCCGAGGCCGCCGCAGGTCGGGCAGGGCTCGGTCGAACTTTCGAGTACGCTGGCGCGGATGCGCTGGCGCGACATTTCAAGCAGGCCGAAATGCGAGATGCGTCCGACCTGGATACGCGCGCGGTCCTGCCGCAGGCAATCGCTCAACTTGCGTTCGACCGCGCGGTTGTTGCGCTTCTCATCCATGTCGATGAAGTCAATGACGATCAGGCCCGCGAGGTCGCGCAGGCGCAGCTGCCGCGCCACTTCCTCCGCGGCCTCGAGATTGGTCTTGAGCGCGGTGTCCTCGATGTGATGCTCGCGGGTGGAGCGACCCGAGTTGACGTCGATCGAGACCAGAGCCTCGGTCTGGTTGATGACGATATAGCCGCCGGAGCGAAGCGTCACGGTCGGTGAGAACATCGCATCTAACTGGCTCTCGACGCCCATGCGCGAGAATAACGGCTGGGTGTCGCGATAGCGCTTCACGGCGCGGACGCTGGACGGCATCAGCATCTTCATGAAATCGCGCGCTTCCTGATAGCCGGCGTCGCCGGACACCAGCACCTCGTCGATCTCCTTGTTGTAGAGATCGCGCAGCGAGCGCTTGATGAGCGAGCCTTCCTCGTAGACGAGAGTGGGAGCTTGCGACTTCAGCGTGAGATCGCGCACCGTCTCCCACATGCGGATCAGGTACTCGAAGTCGCGCTTGATTTCCGGCTTGGTGCGCGCGGCGCCAGCGGTGCGCAGGATGATGCCCATGCCTTCCGGCACGTCGAGATCCTGCACCACGTCCTTAAGGCGGTTGCGGTCCTGCGCCGAGGTGATCTTGCGGCTGATGCCGCCGCCGCGTGCAGTGTTCGGCATCAATACGGCATAGCGTCCCGCAAGCGACAGGTAGGTCGTGAGCGCCGCGCCCTTGTTGCCGCGTTCTTCCTTGACGACCTGCACCAGCATTACCTGGCGGCGCTTGATAACTTCCTGGATCTTGTACTGGCGACGCGGGCGGAAGGCGCGTTCCGGAACTTCTTCCAGAGCATCGTCCCCGCCGACGGACTCGACCTGCTCGTCTTCCTCGGTCTCGTCGTCTTCGTCGTCGTCGCTGTCCGCAACGGACGATTCGGCATGGTCGGCGTCGGGGTGTTCGTGGTCGGCGTGTGCGTCGTCATGCGCCTCGGCGTCAGACGCATGATCATGATCATGATCGTGATCGTGATCATCATCCTGATCGGCAAAATCGGCCTCGGCGTGCTCTGCAGCGGACGGATCGAAGAACGGATCGTCGATGCTTTCGTCAGCCTGGTCGCCGTAGTCGTTGCCTTCGATGCTTGGCAGCGGTTGCGCGTTCGCACTCGGCACCACCGAGGGCGCGATGGAAGCGGGTGTCACACCATCTTCCGTGGGTTCGTCGTCATAGCCATAGCCGCCGAAAGGCTGCGGCTCGGTTGAATCGTGCGGGAAGGCCGGCGGCGCGTCAGTAGCCGGTGTGCTGTCCTCGACGATGGCGCTCTTCACGCGCTCGCCATGGCTGCGCCGGCGCGAGCTGCGGTGGCGCGAGCGGCGGCGGCTGGCGCGGTTTTCGTTTTCTTCCTCGGCCTCGCGGTGGGCGCGCTCGTCCGCTTCGATCAGCGCCTGCCGGTCGGCGACCGGGATCTGGTAGTAGTCAGGATGGATTTCGCTGAAGGCGAGGAAGCCGTGGCGATTGCCGCCGTACTCAATGAACGCAGCCTGGAGTGATGGCTCCACGCGCGTGACCTTGGCGAGGTAGATGTTGCCGCGAAGCTGCTTGCGTTGTGCGGATTCGAAATCAAACTCTTCGACGCGATTGCCGCGAACCACGACAACCCGGGTCTCCTCCGGGTGGGTGGCGTCGATCAACATTTTGTTGGGCATTTTGGGACTCATGGCGGCGGACGGCAGGCCCGGCGACCAGCGCAGCATGCGCGGCCGGACGGCGGAACGGTCCACCTGATTCGGGGGTGAGGGGGAGGCCAAACCACAAAGCGATGCCCCGTGCCGAATCCAGCCCGAACGTCGTCCGTCGCGCAAACGCATCGCGTCGGATTGTCGGGAGACCTGGAAGGACCTCGCAGGAGGAGGCCCGGATCGGCGTAACAGTGTGGCGCATCTAAGCAGCGGCCCGTCTAAATCGTGCGGCAGCGATGGTGCTGCCTTGTCTTGCCAACGGGACCAGCAAAAGCTGGGGTGTTAGAGCCAGCCGGCGTTGTAAGCGCCGGATTGGCAGTCCGCGTCCTTGCGGGCGCGAGCCAGTTGCCGTCTGGCTTCCTGTTCTCCCGAACCTCGAACCGGCCTTCCAACCCCGGTCGCGCGCTGCGCTGGCTGGGAGGAGGGCCGATCAATCCGTTGGGCCTCAATGTATTTCGGGGCCGAACACTGGTGCAGGAGTTGAACGCGATACAACCGGAAGTTCAAACCGTCAGCACACAAAACATACGGTCATTGGCGCCTTCTGGCAAGGGAAGCGTCACGGGGCTGCAACACAAGCCTGTAAACGACCTTTCAGGGGTAAGCAGTGGTTAACCGTGGAGTCCTATTGGGATAGAAGAGGGCCGAAGCGGGGGATTCCTTGAAAATCTGGGCGAAAATCCGCGTTCTGCAGGCGATCATCGCTGGTTTTGCCGGGATGGCACTCCCCGGTGTCCCGGCTGCGTATGCGGTCGAGTCGGTTCCGCCACGTCCGGAAGTTGCAGCCAGCCTGCCGGTCGCATCCGATGCGCGCGTTGCGGGTGACGAACGGCAATCGCGCTTCATCCTTGATCTTGACCGAAAGATCGACGTGCGCGGCTTCGTACTGGCTGATCCTTACCGGGTCGTGGTCGACCTGCCCCAGGTCGCATTCCGCTTGCCCGAGGGCAGCGGCAAGACCGGCCGGGGACTCGTGCGGGCGTTCCGCTATGGCATGGTGATGCCTGGCGCCTCGCGAATCGTGATGGATTTGAGCGGCCCGGCGAAGATCGAAAAGGCGTACTCGCTGGATGCCGCCAACGGTCAGCCGGCCAGGCTGGTGGTTGAACTGGCGGCGTCTGATGCGGAAGCAGTGAAGCGTGACGCGCAGCAGACTGTGACGCAGGGCCTGCGTCCCACGGTTGTTGCCGACGCCGATCCAAATGCGAAAATTCCGGCACAGAACGCAAAGCCTGAGGATTCGCGTCCCGTCATTGTACTCGACCCCGGCCATGGCGGAATCGACAACGGCACGGTCTCTTCCAGCGGTGAAAATGAGAAGGACCTCGTGCTCACCTTCACCAAGACATTGCGCGACCGTATCGAAAAGTCCGGTAAATACCGTGTGGTGATGACGCGCGACGATGACACCTTTATTCCACTGGCGGAGCGCGTGAAGTTCGCCCGCGACCACGCGGCGTCATTGTTTGTATCGATTCATGCCGACGCGCTGCCGAAGGCGGAAGGCGATGCACAGGGCGCCACCATCTACACGTTGTCCGACCGTGCCTCCGACATCGAGGCGGAGAAACTCGCAGAGTCCGAGAACAAGGCGGACGCCATCGCCGGCATTGATCTGACTGAGGAGCCGACCGAGGTCGCGGACATCCTGATCGACCTCACGCAGCGGGAAACGCGAGCATTCTCAAGTCGTTTTGCCAAAACCCTGATGCATGAGATGAAGACAGTGGCGCGGATGCACAAACATCCCCTCAAATCAGCGGGGTTCCGCGTTTTAAAGGCACACGACGTACCATCGGTCCTGGTCGAGTTGGGTTATGTGTCGAACAAGGGCGACCTGCACAATCTGGTCTCGGACAACTGGCGGGAGAAAACGGCCGGTTCCGTTGCCGCCGCGATCGATGCGTTTTTTGGTCCTCGTGGTGGCGCTCCCGCCACACGGATGAGGGCTGGGCCATCCGTGGCCGCGAAGCCCTGATAGAGCCCTAGTTTGGACACAGCCTGCGCTTTATAGAGGGTCGGGAGAACTGAATCGATCGCCGGCAACCGCCTGCCTTAGTGCTATGGTCCTGCCGCGATCCGGTTGCGCCGAGCGAAATCGCCCCGGCCAGAGGCGTCTTTAACTGAATATGGATTGAGAATGCGGTTGCTGGTGCGCTTCCTGGGGTTCCTTTTTGCCGCCGGAACGATCCTGTTCCTTGTCGGCGTCAGCGCCGTCGCGGGCCTGCTCTGGCATTATTCCAAGGATCTGCCGGACTATACCCAGCTCAAGAACTACGAGCCTCCGGTGATGACACGCGTTCATGCCGCCGACGGCTCGCTGCTCGCTGAATATGCCAAGGAACGCCGGCTTTATCTGCCAATCCAGGCGATCCCCAAGCGCGTCATCAATTCGTTCCTTGCGGCCGAGGACAAGAATTTCTACGAGCATGGCGGTATCGACTTTACCGGCATGGCACGCGCGGCGCTGCTGTATGCGCAGAACTACGGCTCCAATCGCCGCCCGCAGGGTGCGTCGACCATTACCCAGCAGGTCGCGAAGAACTTCCTGCTGACGAACGAGGTCTCCTTTACCCGCAAGATCAAGGAAGCATTGCTCGCGATGCGTATCGAGCGCACCTACAGCAAGGAAAAGATCCTCGAACTCTACCTCAACGAAATCTACCTCGGCCTCGGCGCATATGGCATTGCCGCAGCCTCGCTCGTTTATTTTGACAAGTCCGTCAACGAACTGACAATCGCGGAAGCCGCCTATCTCGCCGCTCTGCCGAAGGCTCCCGCCCAGCTTCATCCGGTGCGTAACCATGATCGCGCGGTCGAGCGGCGCAATTACGTGATCGATCGCCTCGCCGAGAATGGCTGGATCAAGCCTGCGGAAGCTGCCGCCGCCCGCAAGGAGCCGCTCGTCGTCACCACCCGTGGCAACGGCGCGCATATTTTCGCGGGTGAATATTTCGCCGAAGAAGTGCGCCGCGACATCTTCGAGCGCTACGGCGAAAAGAAGCTTTACGAGGGTGGATTGTCGGTGCGCACCACGCTCGATCCAAAGCTGCAGGTGCTGGCGCGGCAGGCGATGGTCAAGGGGCTGGTCAACTACGACGAGTCGGTCGGCTGGCGCGGGCCGGTGGCCAAGATTGATCTGTCCGGTGACTGGGGCGTGAAGCTCGCCGAGGTCAAATCGCTGTCCGACGTTTCGCCATGGCGTATGGCGGTGGTGCTGGAGGCGAACGATCAGTCCGCCCGCATCGGATTTCAGCCGGGCCGCGTGCTTGGTGGAGCGATCTCCAAGGCGCGCGAAACAGGACTCGTAACAATGGACGGTGTCCGCTGGGCGAAGGCTGCCTCGGGACCGACCCGCTACAAGGCTCCCACCAAGGTGACACAGGTGCTGTCACCGGGGGATGTCGTCTATGTCGATCCGCTCCTCGGCAAGGACGGCAAGGCTGTCGAGGGCCAATACCGGCTCCGCCAGATTCCGGAAGTGTCGGGTGGCATGATTGTGATGGACCCGAATACCGGGCGTGTGCTGGCGATGAACGGCGGTTTCTCGTTCGACCAGAGCCAGTTCAATCGCGCCACGCAGGCCTATCGGCAACCTGGCTCATCGTTCAAGCCAATCGTGTATTCGACCGCGCTGGATAATGGCTACACGCCATCGAGCATTGTGGTCGATGCGCCAATCGAGATCGATCAGGGTTCAGGCAATGTGTGGCGGCCGGAAAACTACTCGGCCGGCAAATATTACGGGCCGCGGACGCTGCGCTTCGGCCTTGAGCACTCGGTCAACAACATGACCGTGCGGCTCGCGCAGGACATCGGCATGCCAATCATCGGCGAATATGCCAAGCGTTTCGGAGTCTATGACGAACTACCGAATTATTTGTCCTATGCGCTCGGTGCCGGCGAGACGACCGTGATGCGCATGGTCACGGCGTATTCGATGATTGCCAATGGCGGCAAGCGGGTGAAGGCAACCCTGATCGATCGCATTCAGGACCGCTTCGGCCATACCATCTACAAGCACGACCAGCGCGAGTGCCGCGGTTGCGATGCGCCGGAAGGCTGGCACAACCAGCCCGAGCCGACATTGATCGACCGTCGCGAACAGGTGCTTGATCCGATGACGGCCTACCAGATCACCTCGATGATGGAAGGCGTGGTTCAGCGCGGCACCGCAACCATTGTGCGCGAGGTCGGCAAGCCGATCGCGGGCAAGACTGGCACCACCAACGAGGAAAAGGATGCATGGTTCATTGGCTTCTCGCCGGATGTGGTGGTTGGCCTCTACATTGGCTACGACAAGCCGAAGCCGCTCGGCCGGGGCGGCACCGGCGGCCATCTCGCGGCACCGATCGCCAAGGACTTCCTCAAGGTGGCGCTGGCGGACAAGCCTGCGGTTCCATTCCGTGTACCTGCCGGCATCAAGCTGGTGCGCGTCGATCTCAAGAGCGGCATGCGGGCGGGGCCGGGCGACACCGGCCGCACCATCCTCGAGGCGTTCAAGCCGGGCACGGCACCGCCCGACAATTATGCGGCCATCGGCGTAGCGGACGGCAACGGGCAGGTGCTCACCGTCTCGCCCGATGCGGATCGCGCGATCATACGCCCGGGTACCGGCGGACTCTACTGACCTGATTGCATCGGCACGCCGCAGCGGCTAAGTCCTGCGGCACCGTTTGCGCGCGTGCGCCCCAACCTTTGAATGAGAGACGAAGAACCAAGATGCGTCCAGAAGTCGAACGCCTTGTCGAAGAGATCAAGCAGTCAGTCGGGCTGCTGAGGAGGCATCTTTGACGTTGACACCGCAACAGCGCGTCTCGCCGAACTGAACAATCTTGCCGAAGACCCCAATCTCTGGAACGACCCGCAGAAAGCCCAGAAGCTGATGCAGGAGCGGACCTCGCTTGAGGGGCAACTCACGGGCATAGGCAAGGTCGAGCGTGAACTTGAAGACCAGATCGGCATGATCGAACTCGGCGAAGCCGAGAACGACGAGGCCGTAGTGACCGAGGCAGAGGCGGCGCTCGCAGCGCTCAAAAAGGATGTCGCGCGCCAGGAACTGGAAGCGCTCCTGAGCGGCGAGGCTGACAGGTTTGATACCTACCTTGAAGTCCATGCTGGCGCGGGCGGCACCGAAAGCCAGGACTGGGCCTCGATGCTGTTGCGCATGTACACGCGCTGGGCCGAGCGCAAAGGCTTCAAGATCGAGTATCTCGAAGAAACCCAGGGCGAAGAAGCGGGCATCAAGTCCGCGACAATCCAGATCAGCGGTCATAACGCCTATGGCTGGCTCAAGACCGAAGCGGGTGTGCATCGTCTCGTGCGCATTTCGCCGTTCGATTCCAACGCGCGGCGGCACACCTCGTTTTCGAGCGTCGCGATTTTCCCGGTGGTCGACAATTCGATCAAGATCGATATCAACGAGTCCGATGTGCGCGTCGACACCATGCGCTCGGGCGGCGCCGGCGGCCAGCACGTCAACAAGACCGAATCCGCGGTGCGCCTCACGCATATTCCGACCGGCGTCGCCGTGGTGTGTCAGGCGGGGCGCTCGCAACACAAGAACCGCGCGCAGGCATGGGACATGCTGCGCGCGCGGCTTTATGAGATCGAGTTGAAGAAGCGCGAGGAGCAGGCCGCCGCCGACCAGGCCGCCAAGACCGACATCGGCTGGGGCCACCAGATCCGCTCCTACGTATTGCAGCCGTACCAGATGGTGAAGGACCTTCGCACCGGCGTGCAGACCTCTGACACATCTGGCGTGCTCGACGGCGATCTCGACGAGTTCATGGCCGCAACGCTGGCGCAGAAGGCTTTTGGCACCGCGCCCGGCGAGATCGAGGACGTGGACTGATTTTTCTTTGTCAGGAGCTGCGATGAACGCACAAGGCAGACTAATCGTTCGTAGCTTCTCGGTCTCCTTCGATGGTTACGGTGCTGGCGCGGACCAGAGTCCCGACAGCCCGCTCGGTGTCGGCGGGTTCGGCCTGCATCAATGGGCAATGGGCACGCGCACATTCCAGAAAAAGGTCTTTGGCAAGGACGGGGGCGCGACCGGACCTGACAACGATCTGGCCGCGATGGGCTTTAAGAATCTCGGCGCGTGGATCATGGGACGCAACATGTTCGGCCCGGTTCGCGGCCCTTGGCCGAATGAGACCTGGAAGGGATGGTGGGGCGACGAGCCGCCTTATCACTGTCCGGTTTTTGTCCTGACCAACCACGCACGCGCACCGATCACGATGAAGGGTGGCACCACCTTTCATTTCGTGACGGACGGGATGGAGGCGGCGCTTGACCGTGCGAGACAGGCAGCCGGCAGCAAGGACATTCGGGTCGGCGGCGGCGTGGCAACGATCCGTGAGTATCTTTGCGCGAGGCTGATCGACGATTTGCACATCGCAATTTCACCGGTGCTGCTGGGTCGCGGCGAAGCTCTTTTTGACGGGATTGATCTTCCTGCGCTCGGCTACACCGTCAGCGAGCATGTCGCGACACCGAACGCCATGCATCTTCGATTTCGTCGCACGGATTGAACAGGCGCGTAAGACGATCAGCCTTGAGCGAACCGTGCGCCCGCACGCAGAAAACGCTGCGGGTCGACGGCTTCGCCGTTGATGCGCGTTTCGTAGTGCAGATGCGGGCCGGTCGAGCGGCCGGTTGAGCCGACCTCGCCGAGAACTTCTCCGGTCTTCACGACATCGCCAACCTTCACGTCGATCTGCGACAGATGCCCATAACGGGTCGCAAGGCCGTTGCCATGATCGATCTCGACCATCCGGCCGTAGCCGCCTGACCATCCGGCGGATGTGACTCTGCCCTCGGCGGTAGCGCGCACCGGATCGCCGGTCGAGGCGCGAAAATCCAGGCCAGTATGCATCGCGGGCCGCCCCACGAACGGATCGTTGCGTACGCCGAAGCCTGACGACAATTCGATTTCGCCGACCACCGGCTTGCGATAGGGCACCATCGCCAGCGTGCGGTTGAGCTTGTCGACCTGTGCCCGGCTCAGGGCGACATGGTAAAGCTGCTTGTCGAATGCACTTGCATTGGCCGTCGGAGCGCGCACCGGGACATAGGGGCCGCCAACATGGCCCCTCGGTGTTGCGGCTTCGAGCTTTGCCATATTCAACCCGAGGTCGGAGATCAGGCTGCGCACACGCTGCAGCCGCGTATCGTAGCGGCTCTGGGCTGCATTCAGGCTTGCGACCTGACGGCTCTCAATCTTGTCGAGAGAGGATTCCAGGCGCGTCAGCACGTTGCCGGCTTCGTGTTTAGCTGCCATGCGGCTGTGCGACGTTCCGAAGATCGATCGACGCACGTCGAAGCGTGCTTCGCGCCCAGCAGGCTTCGTCTGGACCGGCGCAATGTCGTTGATCGGAGAGGGCTTTGGTATTCCGCGCGGCGTATGGGTTGGCCGGATCGAACTGGTCGCGGCGTTATCCGGCAGGCCCATCAGCGCATTGGTGCGCGATTCCAGCGTGGACTGGCGGCGCAGGACCTGCGTGAGTTTCTGGTCGTATTCTTCCTGATCGAGCAGCTGACGACCGGCCGTGCGGTCGATCCGTGAGCGAAGCTCGGCGATGCGGTCTTCGTAGGCGTATTGCATCTCGGCCTGGCGCGCGATCAGGCGTGTCAGTACGTCGTCGCGGAAGGCAAAATAAGTCGCGGTCGCAGCCGACCAGGCGCCCATCAGGATGATCGACCCGGTGATGATCCAGAACACGACGGGTCCAACTCGAACCTGTCTGCCGTGATGGATGAGGGCGTAGCCGTTGGGCTTGGATCGCGGTTGCGGGGTGTTCCGGGCTGGTGGAGGCAGGCGGCGAGGCATCTGGCGCCCGTCATCGTGCGGATAATGGTGGGGCGCGTGGTTATACTGACGGGGGGGCGGCGACATCGGAACTCCTGAGCCGGCCAAACAAGCGGCGCGGCTGCCAGAGGCGATCTGACACCGTCATGGTTAATATTCAGGAAAACGCCGCGCGAATGGCATCGAACACAGCTTCGGCGTGGCCTGCGACTTTAACATTTCGCCAGATTTTGACGATGCGCCCCTTGGGACCGATCCAAACTGTTGTGCGAAGAATTCCATCGAAGTTTTTCCCCATAAAGGTCTTTTTGCCCCACACCCCATAGGCCTTGAGCACCGCAAGCGTCTCGTCCGAGGCGAGGACGATGTCGAGGTCATGCTTCTTGCGGAAGCGTTGCAGGGCCGCCTGCGAATCGGCGGAGACGCCGAGGATGGTGGTGTCGAGCGCCTCGAACCGGGGCGAGAGGCGGGTAAAATCGGCGGCTTCCAGCGTGCAGCCGGGTGTGTCCGCGCGCGGATAAAAGTACAGGACGAGATTGCGCCCGGCAAAGTCCTTGCGCGACACGCTGCCGCCATCGTCGCGGGAAAGCCGGAAGGCGGGGGCCGCCATGCCCTCGTTGAGGATGTGCGTCTGCCCGGCAGCGGCGGGAGCAGTCCTGGCGGTTGCCCGGGGCTTCTTCACTCCACCGGCTTTCGTGGCGGTTTTCGTGACGACCTTCTTAGATGTTTTCTTGTTCGTTTTCTTAGCCATACGCCTTCCTTTCGTCGCTTTCAGCCCCTCAATTGCTACTGCCTGACGCTGCGGCAGGAGGCCTGTCGGGATCACCTGCTGGGCATTTGCCAGCCTTGGGATTTACCGGCCTTGGGATACACTGACGCGGGATTCGCCATGCCCGCTGTTGGACGGGACATATAACAGACGGGATTCGCTGCATGCCGCGTTCTGAGCCATTTTCCCCGGCGATCAGAACCCGCGCTGCCGCCAGTCAACGCTCATCGTCAACGTGAGGCAATGCAGGACTCAAAGCCTCAGAAATCGCCGCGACCTGAAGCGAACCATCGGGATGCTCCCGAGTGGGAGGATGAGTGTTGTCACCAGGCACGGCGTCTCCTTAAACGCCGCCGTGTTGGCCTGCACCGTTTGATCTCACCGTTTGCAAGACTTGGTCACCAAATTCTCGACACGGTCTGGCTGCGCCGGACCATCGCAACGCTCGGTGTTCTGGCCATTGTCTTCGGCGCCGGCTTTTTCGGGCTATGGCTGCGCCTCGGCGCCGGCCCTATCAATCTTGATGTCGTCACGCCATGGCTCGCTTCTGCTATCGAACAGAATCTCGGGCGCGATCATACGGTCGAGGTTGGTGGCACCCAGATCGAGCGCGCAGGAAGGATCAGGGTCGCGGTGCGTCTGCGCGATATCGTGGTGCGCGACCGCACCCAGGCCATTGTCGCGAGCGCTCCGAAAGCGGAAGTGCGTCTATCCGGCATGGCGCTTTTATTCGGCACGCTGCGTGCCGAGTCGCTGCGTCTCGTCGATGCGGAATTGTCGGTGCGGATCACTCCGGACGGTGAGGTGATCGTGTCCACCGCAGGCACCACGCAGCCTCTCGCCACCGGCAAGGTGCCGGTGAAGCCTCTGGTGATCGCGCCGGCGGATTACCCGCAGACTGCGCCCACACAGGGACAGCCGTCAGGAGTCACAGCCGCCGCGCCCGGATTGCTTGCGGTGATGAACTGGCTCGATACGCTCGGCTCCAAGGGACTGGACGGTCAGAGCCTCAACGAGATCGGCCTGCGCAACGGTTCGCTTCTGGTCGACGACCAGCAGAGCAAGACGAAATTTTCCTTCGATAATATAAGCCTCGGTTTGAGACGACCGTCGGCGGGCGGTGTCGTGATGACCGTAGGCGAAGAGGGTGTGGACGCCTGGTCGCTCAGGGTTGGCGTCGGCGCGCCGCAGAACGGTGTGCGGCAGGTCGAACTGACGGCCAACAAGGTGCCGACCAAAAACCTGATCCTTGCCGCGCGGCTGAAAGATTTTACCTATACCACCGACGGCATGTTGCTGAGCGGCGAGATCAAGGGCGAGGTTGGCCGCGACGGCTTGCCGACTTATCTCGGCGGCGTCTTCTCTATCGGCAAGGGCAACATCATCGATCGCACCACGCCGGACTATCCGATGGCGATCGACCAGATCGAGGCGCGTCTCGACTGGGACGCCGGGCGGCGCGTCATGGTCGCGCCATTCCAGATCACCTCGGGAAGTAATCGCATAACCTCGCTCGCGCATCTTGAGGCGCCGAACGGACGCACGCCGAACTGGCAGATCGGCCTGTCAGGCGGCACAATCGTGCTGGCCGGCCCCAGGGGAGAGAATCCGGTCATCTTCAACCGCATCGCCGTACGCCTCCGGTTCGATACCGAACATCGCCGGATCGTCATGACCCAGTGTGATATCAGCAACGGGGAGGTCGGCGTCGCAGGCTCAGGCGCGGTCGATTACTCGATGCCTGCAGCGCAGGTTCAACTCGGCCTTGCCACCACGGCGATGCCGGCGTCGACGCTGAAGAACATCTGGCCGATTCTGATCGCGCCGGAGGTGCGTGAATGGCTTATTGAGCGCGTCAGCGGCGGCACCCTGCAACATCTCGACATCGCGGTGAATGCGCCGATCCACACTCTTGCACGCGGCGGCCCGCCAATTCCGGATGAAGGTTTGTCGGTCGATTTCTCAGCGGCAGGCGTGGATCTTCACCCGCTGGATGAACTCCCCATGATTCATAACGCCGACATGAAAGGTCATGTCAGCGGCCGAACGGTGAAGGTCACGATCGGTCAGGGCGACATCGATACCCCGGCGGGGCGCAAGCTCACGATTTCCGATGTCCTGTTCCAGGTCCCCGATCTGGTGCCGAAACCTGCGCCAGCCAGTGTACGTTTCCGCCTCGATGGGCCGGTGCCGGCGGCGGCCGAAATCCTGCAGTCGGACCGGTTGAAGGATGTGGGCGGGAACATGATCGATCCCGCCACCAGCAAGGGTCATGTCGCGGCGGTCATCACGCTGAACATGCCGCTGAAAACCGCACTAACCAAGGAAGACACCAAATATTCCGTGAACGTCGATCTTGGCGCTGTGTCGATCGACAAGCTTGCGATGAACCAGAAGCTGGAAGCCAATACGCTCAAGCTTGTCGCTGACAACCAGGGTTATCGCGTCAAGGGCGATGTGAAGATCGCTGGCCAGCCGGCCTCGGTCGACTATCACAAGGGTGCCGATGGCGATGCGGATATCCGTCTTGCGACCACGCTCGACGACGCCGCGCGTGCCAAGCTGGGGGTTGATCTTGGCCCGAGTGTCTCCGGCGCGATTCCCGTAAAAATCAGTGGCAAGATCGGCGGCGACGACAGCAAGCTTGGGGTCGAGGCAGATCTCACGCCCGCCAGGATCGACAACATTCTGCCGGGCTGGACCAAGATCGCAGGCAAAGCAGGCCGCATCACCTTCAATGTCATTCACAAGCCGCAGGGCACGCGTTTCGAGGATGTCGTCATTGATGGCAGTGGTACATCGATCAAGGGTACCGTAGAGGTTGATCAGAACAACGATCTGGTCAGTGCGGTATTTCCGACCTTCTCCCCTTCGGAAGGCGACAAGGCCTCGCTCAAGGCGGAGCATGCGAGCGACGGCTCGCTGAAGGTGACGCTACGTGGCGACGTGTTCGACGGACGCGGATTCATCAAGAGCGCGCTGTCGGGCAGTACAAAGAGCAGCAGCGGAAAATCGGCAGTCAAGCTCGATAATTTCGATGTTGATGCCAAGCTTGGTGCGATTGCGGGCTATTATGGCGAGGCGCTTCGCAGCGTCGATCTGAAGCTCTCACGCCGTAGCGGCACGATTCGCGCTTTTTCGCTGTCCGGCAAAATCGGCCGGGATACGCCGGTCATCGGCAGCCTGCGGTCACGCGGGCGTGGCCGCGACCTGCTGTTTCTCGAGACGCACGACGCCGGGGCGCTGTTCCGTTTCACCGACATCTATTCGAAGATGGTTGGCGGTGAGGTATGGGTGGCGATGGATACGCCGACAGCTGACGATACGCCGCAGGAAGGTCTGCTCAACGTCACCGACTTCACCGTCAAAGGTGAAGCCGCACTGGATCGCGTGGTCAACAATGGTGGCAACGTCAACAATCCAAAGGGCATTGCCTTCACGCGCATGCGTGCCGAATTCACCCGTCAGACCGGCGAGCTCCGGATCAAGGACGGCGTCGTGCGCGGGCCCGCGGTCGGCGCGACCATTGAGGGGGACATCGACTACACCGCCAACCAGGTGCGGATGAGCGGTACTTTCGTGCCGATGTACGGGTTAAACAATATGTTCGGGCAGATCCCCATCGTGGGTCTCGTGCTCGGCGGCGGCAGCAATGAGGGGCTGATCGGCGTGACGTATGAGGTCGTCGGCACGCCCGGGGCCCCGGTGTTGCGCGTCAATCCGATCTCGGCGATGGCGCCGGGCGTGCTCCGTAAGATCTTCGACTTCAACACGGGCAAGCAACAAAGCTTGCCGCCGGATTTCCAGTCGATGCAATAGCCATTGGCCGTCAGGCTGGCTTCAGCAGCACATGTCGTTTTTTCCCGAGAGATAGCTTGATGACCCCCTCTGGGGTAAGCGCCGCTGGCGTCAGTACCATCTTGTCGTCGGTCACCGGCTTATCGTTGACGCGAATGCCGCCGCCCTTGATCTGACGGCGCGCTTCGCCGTTTGAGGCGACGAGGCCCGCCCTCACGAACAGGGCCAGCACGCTCGCACCGGACTCCAGTTCACCGCGCGCGATCTCGATCGTGGGCAGTTTCTGCGCGATCGCCCCCTCCTCAAAGGTGCGCCGCGCGGTCTCGGCTGCTTCAACCGCGGCTTCTCGTCCGTGAACCACGGCGGTTGCTTCGGTTGCGAGGATTTTCTTCGCCTCGTTGATCTCCGCCCCGCCGAGCTTTTCGAGCCGCGTGATCTCGTCCAGCGATAGCCGCGTGAACACCTTGAGAAATCGGCCGACATCGGCATCCTCGGTGTTGCGGAAGTACTGCCAGAAGTCATACGGGCTGAACACATCGCTGTTAAGCCAGACAGCACCCTTCGCGGTCTTGCCCATCTTCGCGCCAGACGAAGTGGTAAGCAGCGGCGTGGTCAGTGCGTAGAGCTGCGGGCCACCCATGCGATGGCTGAGATCGACGCCGTTGATGATGTTGCCCCACTGGTCGGAGCCGCCCATCTGCAGGATGCAGCCGTATCGCTTGTTGATTTCGACGAAATCGTAGCCCTGCATGATCATGTAGTTGAATTCGAGGAACGACAGTGATTGCTCGCGGTCGAGCCGCAGCTTTACGCTGTCGAAGGAGAGCATGCGATTGACGGAGAAGTAGCGGCCAACGTCGCGCAGGAACGAAATGTAGTTCAGTTTCAGCAGCCATTCGGCGTTGTTGATCATCAGCGCGTCGGTTGGGCCGTCGCCGTAGCGCAGGATACGCCCGAAGATTTTCTTGATGCTGTCGATGTTGGACGCGATGGTGGCCTCGTCGAGCAGCCTGCGCTGCTCATCACGGAACGAGGGATCGCCGACCATGGAAGTGCCGCCGCCCATCAGCGTGATCGGGCGGTGCCCGGTTTGCTGCAGCCAATAGAGCATCGTTACCGAAATCAGGTTGCCGATATGCAGGCTGGTCGCGGTGGCGTCATACCCGACATAGGCCGTGATCGGACCCTTGGTGCAGGCGTCGTCCAGCGCCGCAGCGTCGGAAATCTGGTGGATCAGTCCGCGCTGTTCCAACACATTGAGGAAATCGGACTTGTAGGCGGTCATGCGTGACTCTTTGGCAATTTAGCTATTTTTAGAGGCTCCGTGGTGTATCAGGTCCGGTATCCAATTCAACCGGAGGGACGGCATGCATAATGCGATAGGCCTGATGAGCGGCACCTCGCTCGACGGAGTCGATGTTGCGTGGCTGCGGACCGACGGCGAGCAGATCGAATCCTTCGGGCCGACGGGATATCGGCCCTACAGTACTGAGGAGCAGGTCGTGCTGCGGGAGGCGCTCGATGCCGCAGCCCTGATCGTCCGGCGCGAGGAGCGCCCCGCCGAGGTTGCGGCGGCCGAGGATCTCGTCACGCGCGCGCATGCCGAGGCTGTGAAATCATTCCTGGACACGCATCGGATTGACCGCTCCACGGTTGATGTCGTGGGCTTTCATGGCCAGACCGTACTGCATCGGCCACATGATCGTCTCACGGTGCAAATCGGGAATGGCGGCGAGCTTGCGAAGATGCTGGGATTGCCCGTGGTGTATGATTTTCGGACCGCCGATATTGCCGCAGGCGGGCAGGGTGCGCCGCTGGTGCCGGTCTATCATCGCGCGCTGGCGCGGTTGGCCGATTGCGCCATGCCGTCTGCCATCGTCAATATCGGCGGTGTCGCCAATATCACCTACATTGACATCGACACGCTGATCGCGTGCGACACCGGACCCGGCAACGCGCTGCTGGATGATTATCTGTTACGTCATACCGGCGAGGCGATGGATCGGAATGGAGCGAGCGCTGCGCAAGGCGAGCCGGATACGGACTGGATCGCTCAGGCGCTCGAGCATCCGTTCTTTGACACGCCCGCGCCGAAATCGCTCGACCGCAACGATTTTGCATCCCTCACCGTCGAGGGCATGACGCTTGAGGATGGCGCAGCGACGCTCACCGCCTTCACCGCTGCGTCGATTGCCCGGATCGTGGACCAGTTACCGAACCAGCCCGCGAGCTGGATTGTGGTCGGCGGCGGCGCCAACAATCCGACCCTGATGCAGATACTGTCCGAACAACTGACGCCAATACCTGTGATCACCGGTCATGATCTCGGCTGGCAGGGTGACTCCATCGAGGCGCAAGCATTTGCTTATCTTGCGGTGCGCAGCCTGAAGGGCTTGCCGCTGACGTATCCCGGCACCACTGGTGTTGCCGCGCCGCTGACCGGCGGCGTACTTGCGCGGCCCCAAGGGTCAGAAGATCCTTAGCGCACGTTGGCGAGGCGCATGTCGAGATAGGACGTGATCGATTCCATCAGCGGCTCGAGCCGGTCCTGGAAGAAGTGGTTGGCGCCGGGAATGACCTGCTGATCGATCACGATGCCCTTCTGGGTCTTCAGCTTCTCGACCAGCGTGTTGACGTCCTTGGCAGGCGCAACGATGTCCTTGTCGCCGTGAACGATCAAGCCGGATGAAGGGCAGGGCGCGAGGAAAGAGAAGTCATAGCGATTCGGCTCCGGCGCGATCGAGATGAAGCCTTCAACCTCGGGGCGGCGCATCAGGAGTTGCATGCCGATCCATGCACCGAACGAGAATCCGGCAACCCAGCAGGCGCGCGCTTCGGGATTGATTGTCTGCGCCCAGTCGAGCGCCGCTGCTGCATCGGAGAGTTCGCCGGTACCGTGATCGAACGAACCCTGGCTGCGGCCGACGCCGCGGAAATTGAAGCGCAGCACGGAAAAGCCCCGGGCGACGAATGAATAATACACCTGATAAACGATCGGGTGATTCATGTTACCCTGGAATTGCGGATGCGGATGCAACACCATCGCAATCGGGGCGTTCTTCTGTTTTGCGGGGTGATAGCGCCCTTCAAGGCGGCCAGCGGGGCCGGTGAAAATAACTTCAGGCATTGTGGTCCTTAAGAATATGCTCGTTCAACGCCGTGCCCGCCAGACGTCTGTCGCAGCCCAAGGTCGAGATGCTGCCACGTCAGGGAAAGGCACCCGAGTGCGAGGCCGACTTCTAGCATGGCTGACAGGTGAAAAAGCAAGCATATTGCGCCGCCACTTGTTCCATCAGGACGGAAAACCGCGATAGTGCAATAGGTTGATCTGATGTCTGGAGCGGCAGGACGGCAATTGGCGAAGACGCGTGTCTATCTGGACTGGAATGCGACGGCTCCGATGCGACCGCAGGCCAAAACGGCAATGATGCGGGCGCTCGACCTTGTCGGGAACCCTTCCTCGATTCACGCCGAGGGTCGCGCCGCCCGCAAGATCATGGAAGATGCCCGTGTGCTCGTGGCCGAAGCAACCGGCGCACGCAGCAGCGATGTGGTCTTCACCTCCGGCGGAACCGAGGCTAATGCGCTGGCACTGACACCGGGATTGCGCCGCGATGGCGAGGCAGCAACGCGGCTGATTATTTCTGCCATCGAGCACCCCTCAGTGTTGTCAGGGGGGCGGTTTGCGATCGAAGATATCCAGTCCGCTCCGGTAACAGCTTCCGGCATCGTTGACCTCGATCAGCTGCGGGCAATGGTGGCTGGTGGGCCTCCGGCTCTGGTGTCGGTGATGCTGGCCAACAATGAGACTGGCGCTATCCAGCCGATCCCGGAGATTGCGGAATTGGTCCATGCCGCCCATGGAGTCCTGCACGTCGATGCGGTCCAGGCGCTTGGAAGGATGGAAGTCGATATCAACAAGTTACAGGCCGATCTTATATCAATTTCTTCACATAAGGTGGGTGGAGCCAAAGGCGTCGGAGCTCTGGTGCTATCGGACCGGCTCGCGGGGCTGGAACCGTTGATCGAGGGTGGTGGACAGGAGAAAGGGCGCCGTGGCGGCACGGAAAATCTGCCCGGCATTGCCTCGTTCGGAGCGGCACTCGCAGCGCATCTGGAGACGGGTGCCGCCGCAATCGTGCGCATGCAGAAGCTCCAGAATAAGCTGGAGGCGGGTTTGCGGGCCGTCGTTCCCGAGGTGACGGTCTTCGCCAGCGAGGCGGCGCGACTCCCCAATACTACGCTGTTCACGGCTCCAGGCATGAAGGCCGAAACCGCCGTGATCGCTTTCGATCTCGAAGGGATGGCGGTGTCGTCCGGTTCCGCCTGTTCCTCGGGGAAGGTCAAGGCGTCCCATGTTCTGGCTGCCATGAACGTCGACTCCACGATGGCTCGGGGAGCCGTGCGTTTGAGTCTGGGCTGGGACACCACAGAGGCGGAGGTGCAATACCTTCTGGAGGCTTGGATATCTCTCTCAAACGTACTAGTTAAAGGAACGGGTGTGGTCGCTTGAACCGTTCTAAAAAATAGACGATAACAAGAACGAAAGACGTCAACATCCAAGTTGACCCACTGCGGTCCTTGAAACCGCGAGCGGAGAAGTCAAATGCCAGCCGTCCAGGAGACGGTCGATCGGGTTCGCCAGATCGACGTCGATCAATACCGTTATGGGTTTGAGACCCAAATCGAATCGGAAAAGGCCCCACGTGGTCTGACTGAAGACACCGTCCGGTTCATATCCGCCAAGAAAGATGAACCTGCCTGGATGCTGGAATGGCGTCTCGAGGCTTTTCGCCGTTGGCTCACGATGGAAGAGCCAACTTGGGCGCGCGTCGATTATCCGAAGATCGACTATCAAGATCTCTATTATTACGCAGCGCCGAAAAAGAAGAAGGAGGTCGCTTCTCTCGACGAGATCGATCCCGAAATTCTTAAAACCTACGAGAAGCTCGGCATTCCGCTCCGCGAAGTTGAGGTGCTCGAAGGCGTGGTGCGGAAGGATGAAGACGGCAACGAGATAGGCGAGCGTCGCGTCGCGGTCGATGCCGTGTTCGACTCGGTGTCGGTTGCGACGACGTTTCAGGCCGAGCTGAAGAAGGCCGGCGTGATCTTCATGCCGATCTCGCACGCGATCCGCGAACATCCCGAGCTCGTGAAGAAATATCTCGGCAGTGTGGTGCCGACGTCTGACAACTTCTTCGCAACGCTGAATTCGGCGGTGTTCTCCGACGGCTCCTTCGTTTACCTGCCACCCGGCGTCCGCTGTCCGATGGAGTTGTCGACCTATTTCCGCATGAACGAGAAAAACACCGGCCAGTTCGAGCGGACGCTGATCATCGCCGACAAGGGCGCTTACGTCAGCTATCTCGAGGGCTGCACGGCGCCACAGCGGGATGAAAACCAGTTGCATGCCGCTGTTGTCGAACTCGTCGCGCACGATGATGCCGAAATCAAATACTCGACGGTGCAGAACTGGTATCCGGGCGATTCGGAAGGCAAGGGCGGCATCTACAATTTCGTCACCAAGCGTGGCGATTGTCGCGGCAAGAATTCCAAGATTTCGTGGACGCAGGTCGAGACCGGCTCCGCGATCACATGGAAGTATCCGAGCTGCATCCTGCGCGGTGACAATTCGCGCGGCGAGTTTTATTCGGTAGCGATTTCGAACGGATATCAGCAGGTCGATTCGGGAACCAAGATGCTTCATCTTGGCAAGAACACCACGAGCCGCATTATCTCCAAGGGCATCTCGGCGGGTGCGTCGCAGAACACCTATCGCGGTCTGGTCACGGCGCACCGCAAGGCAACCGGCGCGCGCAACTTCACTGCATGTGACTCGCTTTTGATCGGTGACAAGTGCGGCGCCCATACCGTCCCTTATATTGAAGCCAAGAACTCATCGACGCAGTTTGAGCACGAGGCGACGACTTCGAAGATTTCGGAAGATATGCTGTTCTACTGCGTGCAGCGCGGTCTTTCACAGGAAGAAGCGGTTGCCCTCGTTGTCAACGGGTTCGTCCGTGATGTCTTGCAGCAATTGCCGATGGAATTTGCAGTCGAGGCGCAGAAGCTGATCTCGATTTCGCTGGAAGGAAGTGTGGGATGACCGCGTTATTGGAAGTCAAGGGCCTCAAGGTCCAGGTTGAGGACAACGAGATTCTGCACGGGCTCGATCTCACCGTGAACGAAGGCGAAATTCACGCGATCATGGGGCCGAACGGCTCCGGTAAATCGACGCTGTCTCATGTCATCGCGGGCAAGCCCGGCTATGACGTAACCGGCGGCGAGGTTCTGTTCAGGGGTGAAGACCTGCTCGAAATGGAGCCGAATGAGCGCGCCGCCAAGGGCGTGTTTCTGGCGTTCCAGTATCCCATGGAAATTCCGGGCGTCGCCACCATGACGTTCCTGCGCACCGCGCTCAACGCGCAGCGCAAGGCGCGCGGCGAGAGCGAATTCTCCACCCCGGAATTCCTGAAGAAAGTGAAGGAAGCCTCGGCCCGGCTGAGCATTCCGCAGGAGATGCTCAAGCGGGGCGTCAACGTCGGATTCTCCGGCGGCGAAAAGAAGCGCAATGAAGTGCTGCAGATGGCGCTGTTCGAGCCAAGCCTGTGCATCCTCGATGAGATGGATTCCGGTCTTGATATCGACGCCCTGCGGATCGCTGCAGACGGCGTCAATGCGCTGCGCGGGAAGAACCGTTCAATGATCGTCATCACGCACTATCAGCGGCTTCTCAACTACATCATTCCGGATGTCGTCCATGTGATGTCGAAGGGGCGCGTCGTGAAAAGCGGCGGCAAGGATCTGGCGCTGGAGCTGGAAAAGTCCGGCTACGCGCAGTTCGAAGATAAAGCGGCGTAAGCAGGTATCGCGATGAACGTTGCATTGGTCAAATCGATGGAGCAGCCATACGGCGAATTGTTCGCCGAGGTACGCAACCGTTTGCCGGGTGATCGCCTCGTTGCGAGCGCACGCAAGGCAGCCTTCGATGATTTTGCCACTCGCGGCTTGCCGCATCGGCGGATCGAAGAATGGAAATACACTGACCTGCGCGCACTCTTGCATGCAGTCGCGCCCCTCGCGCCGCCCCCTGAAAAGGAGGCGCGAGCATTGGCTGCAAAGGCGGCCGCAGCACTCGGCATCGATCATGCGTGCCGCCTGACGCTGGTCGATGGCGCGTTCGCGCCGGAATTGTCCGATCTGGCGACACTCGAAAAGGGTGTTCATGTGCAGACGTTGAGCGAAGCGCTTGGCGAGGGCCACGCCGATCTGTTGAAGACGAAGATCGCTTCCGATGCGATGATTTCGTTGAATGGAGCGCTGGCAACCGATGGTGTGATCGTCACCGTGGATGATAACACGAGCCTGAGCCGGCCGCTTCACATCGCGCATGTTGCAACGGCCTCGTCGGCTTCAATGGTGACGCGCTCACATGTCCGGATCGGTGATCAGGCACGGGTTACACTGGTTGAGAGCTTTGTCGGCGCCAGGGACGCCGCCGCCTACCAGGTTTATGATCAGGTCGAAGTATCGGTCGGCGATGATACGGAACTGCAGCATGTGCGCCTGATGGAGGACGCGCGTGATGCTTCTAATATCACCACGGCTGCGTTCCGGCTTGGCGCGCGCACCAAGCTCAACAGCTTTGGTCTCACCCAGGGAGCGGCGGTCAGCCGCTATCAGGGCTTCATTACCTTCGCGGGCGAAGGTAGCGAACTGTCCACCAATGGCGTGAATCTGCTTGGCAGCCGCCGTCATGGCGACACCACGCTGGTAGTTGATCATGCGGTGCCGAACTGCACCAGCCGCGAGGTGTTTCGCGCTGTGCTCGATGATCAGTCTCACTCGGTGTTTCAGGGCCGCATCATCGTGCGGCACGGCGCCCAGAAGACCGACGGCAAGATGATGACGCGCGCGCTTCTGCTGTCTGATGAGTGCGAGGCCGATAACAAGCCGGAGCTTGAGATTTTTGCGGACGATGTGGCTTGCGGTCATGGCGCAACCGCTGGCGCGATCGACGAAGAACTGTTGTTTTACCTGCGTGCTCGCGGCTTGCCTGAGAAGGAAGCGCAGAGTTTGTTGATTGCGGCTTTCGTCGGCGAAGCGATCGAGTCGATTGCCGATGAAGGATTGCGCAACATCGCGACTGCTACAGCCGAGCGATGGCTGGCGGCGCGGGGCTGACCATGCATCCAGCAGTCACCAACGGTTCTTACGACGTCGAACGGGTTCGTGCGGATTTTCCCGCGCTGGCGACGAAGGTGTACGGCAAGCCGCTGGTGTATCTTGACAACGCGGCATCGGCGCAGAAGCCGAACGCTGTGCTGGATCGGATGACACAAGCGTATCACTCCGAATACGCCAATGTGCATCGAGGGTTGCATTATCTTGCCAACGCTGCGACGGACGCCTATGAGGGCGGCCGCGCCAAGGTCGCCGCCTTTCTCAACGCAGCCCGCAAGGAAGAAATTATCTTCACCCGCAATGCGACCGAAGCGATCAATCTCGTGGCGTCGTCCTGGGGTGAGCCGAACCTCGATGAGGGTGACGAAATCGTCCTCTCGATCATGGAGCATCATTCCAACATCGTGCCGTGGCACTTTCTGCGGGCGCGCAAGGGCGCTGTGCTGAAATGGGCTCCGATCGACGATGAGGGGAATTTTCTGATCGAGGAATTCGAGAAGCTCATCACCCCAAAGACCAAGCTTGTCGCCATCACCCAGATGTCGAACGCGCTCGGGACCGTGGTTCCGGTGAAGGATGTGGTGCGGATCGCACACGCGCGCGGCATTCCGGTGCTGGTCGATGGCAGTCAGGCGGCGGTGCATCTGGCCATCGACGTGCGGGACATCGGTTGCGATTTCTATGTCTGCACCGGGCACAAGATTTATGGCCCGACCGGGATCGGCGCGCTGTACGCCAAGTATGATCACTTGGTCGCCATGCGCCCCTTCAACGGTGGCGGCGAGATGATCCGTGAGGTTGCCCAGGATTGGGTGACCTACGGCGATCCGCCTCACAAGTTCGAGGCGGGCACGCCGGCGATCGTGGAAGCAATCGGGTTCGGTGCCGCCATTGATTATGTGAACTCCATCGGCAAGGACCGTATCGCCGCCCATGAGCACGATTTGCTCGTTTACGCGACCGAACGGCTGCGCGAGATCAACTCATTGCGGCTGATCGGCACGGCGAAGAACAAGGGGCCGGTGATCTCATTCGAGATGAAGGGGGCACACCCGCACGATGTCGCTACTGTCATCGACCGGGCTGGTATCGCGGTGCGGGCAGGGACGCATTGCGTCATGCCGCTTCTGGAACGATTCAACGTGACGGCGACCTGCCGTGCCTCGTTCGGGATGTATAATACCCGGGCCGAGGTCGATCACCTGGCACAGGCGCTCGTCAAGGCAGGAGAGCTTTTCTCATGAGCGAAGCAGATTCCGCGGAGAAGGTGGCGGAGGCGGCAAGCCGGGTGGATACCACTTCGGCGCTGTCGCCTGAGGAAACCGAACGGCTTGGTGCGGATATCGTGGCAGCGCTGAAAACTGTCTACGACCCGGAAATTCCAGCCGACATTTACGAACTCGGCTTGATCTACAAGGTCGACATCAAGGACGACCGGGCAGTAGACGTGCAGATGACGCTGACCACGCCAAACTGTCCCGCTGCCGGTGACCTACCCAATTTTGTCGAGAACGCCCTTGCGAGCGTTCCTGGCGTCGGCCCGGTAACCGTGAATGTGGTGTGGGAACCGCCGTGGACGCCGGACCGGATGTCCGACGAAGCCCGCCTCGTTCTCAATATGTGGTGATTTGGACGAATCGCGAAATTCTGGCGTGATTTGCAAAGGTCGCGTCCAGCATTGAATTGTCGAGGGGAAATAGCCAAATGACGGGTATGACGCCTAATACTCCGACATCCGCAGGCAAACCGGCTCGGCCGCGTCCTCAGGTGATGCGCCTGACCGAGGCTGCAGCCAGCCGCGTGCGAGAACTGGCTTCGCGCGCAGACTCCCAGATCATTGGTCTGCGCGTCGGCATCAAGAACGGCGGCTGCGCGGGGATGGAATACACCGTTGAATACGCTCACGACATCCGCCCGACCGACGAGATGGTGGAGGACAAGGGCGTAAAGATTCTGGTCGATCCGAAAGCGGTGATGTTCCTGCTTGGCACCGAGATGGATTTCAAGGTGGACAAGATGGCGGCGCAATTCGTCTTCAACAATCCGAACCAGACAAGCGCGTGCGGCTGCGGTGAGTCCGTGCAACTGACACCCGCAAAGGTCGACGGCTAAGGCTGTCGCTTCTCAAGCAACCTGAATACGCACATTGGGCGTGAACTCGGGGTCCGCCTCGCAGATCACGCGGTTGCGGCCGTGTCGCTTGGCAGCGTAGAGGCAGGCATCGGCGCGGTCGATCAGAGCCGGGGAATCGTCGCCGGTCTGAAAGACTGAAACGCCCGCGGAGATGGTGACGCGGCCAAGAATTTCGCCAGTCGATTTCTTCTTTAATTGCTTGGACATGACGGCGCGGCGGATGTTGTCGGCCACGGCGAGGGCTTGCCGCATCGAGGTGTTGGGCAAGATCACCGCGAACTCCTCGCCGCCGTAGCGCGCCGTGAGATCCTGGCCTTTGATATTGGCCTTCAGTGCCAGCGCGACCAGGCGGAGTACCTGATCGCCGGTGAGGTGGCCGTAATTGTCATTGAAGGATTTGAAGTGGTCGATGTCGATCATCAGAAGCGACAAAGGCTCACTGTTTTGCTGGGCATGCACGACGGCGGCATCGATGGCGCGGTCGAAATATTTGCGGTTACCCAGGGAGGTTAGCGGGTCGGTCAGGCTTTCCGTGCGGATTGCTTCAAGACTGTCCTGGAGGCTGACGATTTCGAGCTTCGAGGTGGCGAGCCGTGCTTCCAGCGCCTTGTTGACGAGGTTCATTTCGCGAGTGGATTGGACCAGCGCGTGAATCACGAGATCGATCTGCGCCTTGTCCTTGGCCTTCTGCAGCCGGGTGGTGGCGCCCTCAAGATCGGCACTGAACGAACTCGTCATGCCAATGGCGTCACTGATGAGACCCATCACATCGTCGATCTCGTTAATGACGCGCGAGCCGACCTTGTCGATTCGGTCGGTCATTCGAGTTTGTGACAGGTATGTATCGTGGATCTGTTCAAGATCCGATTCGGTCAGCGTGCCGTTCCGCAGCAGCGTTTCATTGATGACCTTGTTGAGCTCGATATTGTAACCGGTGGCGTAGACGTACCAGATTTCGTAATTGCGGGGGATCGCACTCTGCCGCAGGGATCTGATCTGACCCAGCGCGACTTCGGCGAACGCGAGGGTGAGCTCGTGTTCTTCAAGAAGACCAATCACGGCGCGTCCCCATGCTGCCTTCTGCAGCCAGCACAAAATGCTAAAATATGAGGGGACGATAGATCACGTTCGTGAAGGAGGTGTAAACGCCTCCGGTCATCTACGTAGCTTACCCACGAGCACGGACAGGGCGCAGCAGAAACGCCGGTAAATGTGAATGATCGCCCGGCTCTATGTGATCTTGCGTGGCGGCAGCCATCGGAACGCGACCCAGTGATGGCGGTAGCGGCGCAGATGTTCTGGCTGATGGTTTCGGCGATGGAGCCGATTTGCCGACAGGTTTGGTCGCGTTCTTCTCGCGATGTCTCGAACGCTGACCGCCGCGGCGCGACTTTCGAGGAGTGGAGTCGATCTCCGCAGTGACCGTGCCGGCGTCAGCGGGGGAGGTTTCAAGCCGCAGGCCGCCTTCGACATGCGGGATAGGCTGCCCGATCAGCTTTTCGATCGCGAGAATGGATTTCTGGTCGGCGGGAGAAACGATGGAGACCGCGGTGCCGAGGCGGCCGGCACGGCCGGTGCGGCCGATGCGGTGAACGTAATCGTCGGGGTGATGAGGCACGTCGAAATTAAAGACGTGGCTGACTTCAGGGATATCAAGGCCGCGGGCTGCAACGTCGGAGGCCACCAGCAACGGCAATTCCCCCTTACGGAATTGTTCGAGCGAGGCCATGCGTGCGCTCTGATCCATGTCGCCGTGCAAGGCGACTGCACCGAAACCGTGCTTTTGCAGCGACTTGTGCAGGATCGCGACTTCGCGCTTGCGATTGCAGAAGATGATGGCGTTCTTCAGATCCTTGGCATCGCGCAGGAGCTGGCGGAGCAGTTCACGCTTCTCGTGCGGCTCCTTGCCGGTGCTGATCTGGGATTGCGTCACGGTGACGGCGGTCGACGCCGGTTTGGAAACTTCCACCTTCACTGGATTGTGCAGGAAGGTTTCAGTGATGCGGCGGATTTCCGAGGGCATTGTCGCGGTGAAAAACAGCGTCTGGCGCGTGAACGGCACCAGCTTGCAGATGCGTTCGATGTCGGGAATGAAGCCCATGTCCAGCATGCGGTCGGCTTCGTCGATCACCAGCAACTCGACGCCGGTCATCAAGAGCTTGCCGCGCTCGGTATGGTCGAGCAGGCGGCCCGGAGTGGCGATCAGGACATCGACGCCGCGCCCGAGCTTGGCATCCTGGTCGCCGAATGAGACGCCCCCGATCAGGAGTGCGACGTTGAGTTTCTGGCCTACGCCATATTGATCGAAATTCTCCTTCACCTGCGCTGCGAGTTCGCGCGTCGGCTCAAGGATCAGGGTGCGGGGCATCCGCGCCCGTGCGCGGCCCTTTTCGAGCAGCGTGAGCATAGGCAGCACGAATGCTGCCGTCTTGCCGGTGCCGGTTTGGGCGATGCCCAGCACGTCTCGCCGGGCGAGCACATGAGGAATTGCTTGTTCTTGAATGGGGGTGGGAGTGGTGTAACCGATCGCCGCGACTGCAGCGAGAACCTTGTCGGACAAGCCGAGATTGGAAAAGGACATTGAGCCTCTACGCGAGATCGCCGTTCGGACTTCTCGGAAATACTGCCGCGCTCAACCCCGGAACGGCATGCAGTTCATGCACGGGGATGACCAAATCGCGGACAAGCGGCTTATCAGACAGTCGCGTTTCGACTCTGGCCGCATGTCCGGAACATAGGGCGGAATCGTCCAAAGTCAATGTTTTTAGCTGAAAACCGCCTGAAACCCTTAATATTTATCCGTTTCGTGACATTCTCAGCCGGCACCAATGGCGTCGGCAAGCCAGATTCCGAGACAAGGGGATAAGGGCGTGGACGAGGTATCCCAATCCGTTGAAACCATGCGTGTGCAGTGTTGCGTTGTGGGAGGGGGCCCTGCCGGAATGATGCTCGGCTACCTGCTCGGGCGCGCCGGCATCAAGACTGTGGTGCTGGAAAAGCATGCCGATTTCTTCCGCGATTTTCGCGGGGACACGGTGCACCCCTCGACCATGGCCGTGATGCAGGAGCTCGGCTTGCTCGCCGATTTTCTCAAAGTGCCGCATGATGAGATCAGCAGGCTCAATGCGTCGTTTGGCACCACCTCGCTGCGCCTCGCCGACTTGTCTCGGCTTGATACGCCGTGTCCGTTCATTGCCTTCATGCCACAATGGGATTTTCTGAACTTCATCGATTCACAAGGCCGCCGCTTCCCTGGATTGCAGGTTCGCAAGAAGGCGGAAGCCGTCGAGTTGATGAAGGACGGCGGGCGCGTCATCGGCGTTGTTGCGACGACCGAGCAGGGGCAGCTCGATATCTTTGCCGATCTCACGGTCGCCTGCGACGGCCGTCATTCGTTGATGCGCGAACAGGCAGGAATGACGGTTAAAGATGTCGGCGCGCCGATGGACGTGCTGTGGTTTCGTGCCGCCAAGCCGGACAAGGGGGGCGAGAATATCTTCGCTCGTATTCAGTCCGGGCAGATGATGGTGATGCTGGACCGCGGTGACTATTGGCAATGCGCCTATGTGATCGCGAAGGATGGCTACGAAACCGTCAAGGCGAAAGGGCTCGATGCCTTCCGCGCGAATGTCGTGCGCCTGTCTCCCGCCTTGCAGGAAGGCGTCGGCGACATCAAAAGCTGGGATGACGTCAAACTTCTGTCGGTGAAGATCGACCGTCTCGCGCAATGGGCGAAGCCGGGTTTTCTGTGCATCGGGGATGCGGCACATGCGATGTCACCGGTCGGCGGCGTTGGCGTCAATCTTGCGATCCAGGATGCGGTTGCGGCCGCAAACCTCCTGTTCGACAAATTCGGAAACGGCGGCCCGTCGCTGAATGATCTCAATCATGTACAGGCACGGCGCGAATTTCCGGTGCGCGCGACGCAGGCGATTCAGGTGTTCGTGCAGAACCGGCTGATCAATCGCGCGATCACCAGCGCGCAGTTCTCGCCGCCGCTGGTGATGCGGCTGGTCGGTAGTTCATCCTGGCTTCAGGGGGTGACAGCACGTGCCATCGGCTTGGGCGTTCGCCCCGAGCATGTTCATACGCCCGAAGCGAAACGGGCGGGTTAGACGTCCAGCAGTTCTTCCGGCGCGAATTCGGCTTTCTCGGTGATGAATTCGAAGCGCGCCTCGGCCTTGGTACCCATCAGCCGTTCGACCGATGTCGCGGTGCTGTCGCGATCTTCCGTCGCCAGCACGACCCGCAGAAGCGTACGCTTCCTCGGATCCATCGTGGTTTCCTTGAGCTGATTTGGCATCATTTCGCCCAGCCCCTTGAAGCGGCCAATTTCGACCTTGGCGTTGGCGTGGAATTCCTTTTTCAGGAGTTCATCGCGATGGGCCTCGTCGCGCGCGTAGAGTGTCTTGCTCCCATGTGTTATCCGGTAGAGCGGTGGCACCGCGAGGTAGAGATGGCCTCCATCGATCAGCTTCGGCATCTGCCGGTAGAAGAAGGTGATGAGCAGGGAGGCGATGTGCGCGCCGTCCACATCGGCGTCGGTCATGATGATGATGCGCGAATAGCGCAGATCATCGTCACGGTAGTTGGCGCCGGTGCCGCAGCCGATCGCCTGAATGAGATCAGACAATTGCGCGTTGGCCACTATCTTGTCGCGTGTTGCGGAGGCGACATTCAGGATCTTGCCACGCAGCGGAAGAATGGCCTGCGTCTTGCGGTCTCGCGCCTGCTTGGCGCTGCCGCCTGCGGAGTCGCCTTCGACGATGAACAATTCGGAGCCTTCGGCCGCGGTATTGGTGCAGTCGGCGAGCTTGCCGGGCAGGCGCAGCTTCTTAACTGCGGTCTTGCGTGAGATTTCCTTCTCGGCGCGGCGGCGCAGCCGCTCGTCAGCACGCTCGATGATGAAATCGAGAAGCTTGTTGGCCTGTGTCGGGTTGCCCGACAGCCAGTGATCAAACGGATCCTTCACGGCCTGTTCGACGATGCGCTGCGCCTCGGCGGTCGCGAGACGGTCCTTGGTCTGTCCCTGGAATTCCGGCTCGCGCACGAACACCGAGAGCATCACGGCTGCGCCAACCATCACGTCTTCAGAGGTGATCGAGGAGGCCTTCTTGCCCTGGCCGGTGCGCTCGGCGTGATCCCTGATGCCGCGTAGCAGCGCACCGCGCATGCCGGCTTCATGCGTGCCGCCGTCCGGCGTCGGCACCGTGTTGGTGTAGGACGACATGAAACCGTCGGCATCGGCGGTCCAGGCCACGGCCCATTCGCAGGCGCCGTGTGCGCCGTTGCGCCCGGTTTTGCCGGAGAAGATGTCCGGGTGCACCAGCGTGTCGGAATGGATGGCCGCGGCGAGGTAGTCCTTCAGGCCGCCGGGGAAATGAAACGTATCCTCGGCGGGCACATCCTCGACGCCCTTGAGCAGTTCAGGCGCGCACTTCCAGCGGATTTCGACGCCGCCGAACAGATAGGCCTTGGAGCGCGCCATCTTGAACAGGCGCTGCGGCTTGAACGCGGCCTTGCCTCCGAAAATTTCCGCATCCGGCTTGAAGCGGATCGAGGTGCCGCGGCGGTTGTGGACCTTGCCGAGTTCTTCCAGCTTGCCCTTCGGCTTGCCGCGCTCGAACGTCATCCGGTAGAGCTTCTGGTTGCGCGCCACCTCGACAACGAGATGCGAGGAGAGTGCGTTCACCACGGAGACGCCGACGCCATGCAAACCGCCCGAGGTCTCGTAGACCTTGGAGTCGAATTTGCCGCCGGCGTGCAGCGTGCACATGATGATTTCCAGTGCCGACTTGTTCTTGAACTTCGGGTGTGGATCGACCGGAATGCCGCGGCCGTTATCGATCACCGTCAGGTATCCGTCCGCGCCCAGTTCGACTTCAATGAAACTCGCATGACCGGCCAGGGCTTCGTCCATCGAGTTATCGATGACTTCGGCGAACAGGTGATGCAGCGCCTTTTCGTCGGTTCCGCCGATATACATGCCCGGACGGCGGCGCACCGGTTCCAAGCCTTCCAGAACCTCGATGTCAGCGGCGGTGTAACCGGACTCTGCGCTCGATGGCTTGGTGGAGGGTGCGGCCGAGCCGCGCGGCCTGCGATCACCCGACGCAAACAGATCGTTCGCCGCTTTCGCGGGTGAGGTTGGTTTTATGTTTGCTTTCAGAGGCTTAGGCATGGACTTCAGTTCTGTGAGTCTGATAAAGGGCACGAATCGTTGATGATCACTATGACATGAACGGCGTGACAATGTGGCGGGCAGCCCTCATGTAGGCAGGGGCGCATTGCCCACAGGGCAGATGCCTTCAGTGCCGGATCGGCTGATTGCGTGCCGGTTCTCAAGGACGAGGGACGTGAATGGCACTGGAAGAGATGGTTCGCGGCCTGGTCGAATTCGTCCGGGAACATCAGGTGTGGGCCGCACCCATTGTCGGCGCTCTCGCGTTCGGTGAATCGCTGGCCTTCGTCTCGCTCGTAATCCCGGCCTGGAGCGCGCTGATCGGGATCGGTGCAATGGTCGGCGCCAGCGACATTAAATTCTGGCCGGTCTGGATCGCGGGAGCGCTTGGCGCCGCGCTGGGCGATTGGCTGTCCTATTGGTTCGGGTACACTTTCAAGGATCGGGTGGCGCGAATGTGGCCGCTGTCGCGCTATCCGGAAATGCTGCCGCGCGCCGAAAAGTTTGTCAGCCAGTGGGGTGTACCGGGCATTTTCATCGGACGTTTCTTCGGGCCGCTGCGCGCGGCCGTGCCGCTGGTCGCCGGTATCTTCGAGATGCCGTACTGGCACTTCCAGATCGCAAATTTCTCATCCGCCTTCATCTGGTCGGCGACGCTGCTTTTCTTCGGCGACGCCCTCTCGAAGCTGGCAGCCTGGTTCTGGGCGATGGTCTGACGGCAGTCCGAGGGGTGAGCGGGCCGGAGTGCTGCTTGACCCTGCGCCGAGGGGGTTTTATATGCGGCCCCATGATCGAGCCCGCAAACAGAACCCTCCGTCGCCGCCGCTTTGCAATTTAGCGGCGGGTCGCGTTTGCTCGATCCAATGCCGCCGGATAAGTCCGCGGCGCCTTGTCTCTTTCAACAAATCGCCGCATCACTTGTCCCGCGTTCCGTCGGATAAGGACCATTGTTATGGCTGAAAAGAAGAAGATCGGCATTCTCGGCGCTTCCGGTTACACCGGAGCAGAACTCGTGCGCCTGTTGCTACGGCACCCGCGAGTCGAGATCGTTCTTCTGACCGCCGATCGTCGCGCCGGACAGAAGCTAGGCGATGTATTTCCGCAGTTCGCGCCTTACGATCTGCCTCAGCTTGTCTCCATCGAGAGCGTCGACTGGGCGGCCGCCAAGCTCGATCTGGTATTCTGCGCGCTTCCGCATGCCACGACGCAGAAGGTGCTCAAGGATCTGCTGGCGAGAGCGCCGGAGACCAGGGTGGTCGACCTGTCGGCCGACTTCCGGCTGACAGATCCCGCCGTTTACGCGAAATGGTACGGGCACGAGCATCATGCGCTCGAGTTGCAGAAGGAAGCCGTGTACGGCCTCACCGAGATCTATCGGCGCGACGTCAAGAGGGCGCGGCTCGTCGCCAATCCCGGCTGCTACACGACATGTGCGCAACTGCCGCTTATTCCCCTGCTCAAAGCCAAGGCGATCGAGAGTGACGAGATCGTGATCGACGCCAAATCAGGCACGACTGGCGCCGGACGCTCGGCGAAGGAGGATACGCTGTTCTCGGAGGTCTCCGAAGGCTTCCACGCCTATGGCGTGGGACACCATCGTCACATGTCTGAACTCGACCAGGAGTTTTCCAAGGCGGCCGGCAAGGATGTAACGGCCACGTTCACGCCGCATCTTACGCCGATGAACCGCGGCATCTATTCGACGATCTACGTGCGCGGTCGTCGCGGCAAGACCGCGCATGAATTGCATGACATCCTGAGCAAGCAGTATGAGAAGGATCCATTCGTTTATGTGCTGCCGTTCGGCAAGACGCCGGACTCACGCCATGTACGCGGCTCGAACATGACCTTCATCGGCGTTGCCGAGGATCGCAAGCCGGGCCGGGCGATCATCGTCTCGACGCTCGACAATCTCACCAAGGGCGCGTCGGGGCAGGCGGTGCAAAACATGAATGTCATGCTCGGCTTCGCCGAGACGCTCGGCATCGATCAGCCGGCGCTGTCGTCGTGATGTCAAAAGAGCCGCTCAAGCGGCTCTTTTTTTATTCTCAAAAGATGCCGAAGATCGCGAGTGCAAGAACCGCCTGCGCCAGGAAGCCGACGACAAAAGTCAGCGTCCGCAACACCGGCACGCCGAGTGCGTAGATGATGACGTGAGCGAGCCGCGACCAGAAGTAGACCGCGCAGGCCAGCACCGTCCATTTGCTCGAATAATCGATCTCGTTGAGGATCAGCACCAGCGGTGCGAAGATTGCGAGGTTCTCAACCGCGTTGTCGTGCGCGAACATCATCCGGTTCGCCCATTCGGCATGCGGTTTGTCGCCGCGCGCCGGATTGGCCATGGCACCGCCGATGCCGCGCACCGCGCATCGGTTCAGGACGTAGGGGATCCAGAGCACGCCTGTCAAAATCACGGTCAATGTCAGCCAGAACAATTCTCGCGTCATCGCCCATTCCTTTCCTCGCAACCTGCATCGAATCTGACCGGCCATGCGCCGGTATCGATGCGTTGTTCATACCTGAACTGCGGAACGGGGCCAACAGAACGAGGTTCTGAGGGGGCATCCGGTATCTAAGGGGAGGAGGCCGCTTAGGCACGCATCCGGACGTAGCTGCCCGGTGCGTCTTCCAGGACTGTCATAGATGCACCGGCGGCGCGGGCAGGCACCGTCTCGGAATCGAGGCCTTCGACCCATGCGCGCCAGTCTGGCCACCATGAGCCCGGGTGTTCGGTCGCACCATTCATCCAGTCCTGGATTGTCTCGGCCGTAGCATTGCCGTCGGTCCAGTACTGGTATTTTCCGGTGACGGGCGGGTTGATCACACCGGCGATATGGCCCGAGCCGCTGAGGACGAAACGAACCGGCCCGCCGAAAAATTGCGAGCCGTACAGCACCGATCGCGCGGGCGCGATATGATCGTCCTTGGTCGCGAGGTTGTAGATCGGCGTCTTGATTTTAGACAAGTCGAGTTGGGTATTGTCGAGTACCATGGTGCCTGCGGACAGCCGGTTTTCAAGGTAGCAGTTGCGCAGATAGAAGGAATGGTTCGCGCCGGGCATCCGTGTGGCGTCGGCGTTCCAGAACAAGAGGTCGAAGCTCGAAGGCTCCTTGCCCTTGAGATAGTTGCTGATGACATAGGGCCAGATCAGATCGTTCGAGCGCAGCATGTTGAAGGCCATCGCCATGCGCGTGCCGTGAAGGACACCGGTCTGTTGCATGTCGCGGTCGAGTGCCGCGAGTTGGCTGTCGTCGATGTAGACCATCAGGTCGCCGGCATGGGTGAAGTCGACCTGCGCGGCCATCAAGGTTGCTGACGCGGTGCGCATCCGACGCTTGTCAGCAAGCCATGCGAGCGTGGTGGCGAGCAGGGTGCCGCCGATGCAATAGCCCATGGTATGGACTTTCATCTCGCCGGTTGCCTTCTCGATCACGTCCATCGCCGTGAGCGGGCCATCTCTCATGTAGTCATCGAAAGTCTTGGTGCCGAGGTGCCGGTCCGGGTTGACCCATGAAATGACGAATACCGTCAGGCCCTGATCCACCAGCCATTTGATGAAGGACTTCTTTGGCGTGAGGTCGAGGATGTAGTACTTGTTGATCCAGGGCGGCACGATCAGGAGCGGCGTGCGCAGCACTTGCTCTGTTGTCGGCTCGTACTGGATGAGTTGCATGATATCGTTCTGGTAGATCACCTTGCCTGGCGTCAGTGCGAGATCCTTGCCAACCTCGAATGTCCCACCCGACTGTCTGATCTTCAGGGTGCCGCCGCCGGCCTGAATGTCCTCCGCCAGCATCTGCATGCCGCGGAACAGGTTGTCGCCGCTGCTTGAGATGGTTTCCCGCAGAATCTCGGGATTGGTCAGGACGAAGTTCGACGGCGCGAAGGCGTTGGTGAGGACCTGAACATAGAACTCGGCTTTCTTGCGGGTGTGTGGATCAAGGCCTTCCGCATTGTCCACCAGTTCATGCGCCCATTTGGTGGTGAGCAAGTAGAGTTGCATGATGAAATCGAAGAACTGGTTGGATTTCCACTCGGGATCAAGAAACCGCTTGTCCTTTGGCGAGGGCGCGATGGTGGGTTCTTCCTCGGCACCGGCGAGCTTTCGCGAGAACTGGCCCCACAATTCGAGATAGGCTTTGCCGAGCCGCATCTGCACGTCGCCGGCCCGCTCGGCGTCTGCGAGCCAGTATTCGGCGACCTCGGCGAAGGTCTTGATGACTTCGCCCATCTCGCCGGGAGCACTGTTGTTGATGTCGCCGGTCTCGCGCGGCTGCAAGAACGCGGTGAGCGCCTTGCCGCCGCTTTCTATGGCGCGGGCAATGTTGAACGCGAACGTATCGGCGTCAAAAGGTTTGGTCGTCGGAGTGTTGGTCGGGGACGCGCTCATGAAGACGATATATCCGCGTGTTGTGACGAAGGGCGGCGTTGCCTGTCTCACAGTTAAACGGGCTTCGTTTCCAATAGCTATACGCGTTGCAGCAGATGTCTTGGTTCAGACACATTCTGGCTGCAATGCGCCGCGGCAAAGTCTGCAGTCGGAAATTTAACGTTTTTCCAGAATATCGGTGCGCCGATCACGTTGAAATGGAATTGGTGCGGAATGGAGCAGGGCCGGGGTTGATGCGTTTGCTGCGTAACTATGGAAAACGGGCCTGGATGGCGGCGGTCGTGCTGGTGCTGGGCCAGGCGCTGGTTAGCTGCGCGTCCCATATCGCCGACATGCCCGTGGTAGGCCTCCCGGCCAATACGCCGGAGCGCCCCGCCGTCGCACCGGATTATCTCCCGGTCAATGATATGCCGTCGCCGCGCGCGGACACTCCCCTGACCCTTGAACAGCGGACCAAGCTTACGCGGGAACTCACGGCGGCGAGAGATCGGCAGGAGGGCGTGAAGGCGAAAGCCTCAAATCCCCGTGCAGACTGAATTCCAACCGCCAGGCGTCTCAAATCCTAGATTCGCCTCCCTGTGTGGCGGTGCCGTAGCGAACTTTGAATTTGAGAGGACACCAGGCATCTAGAATTCCAAGGTGGTCTGAGCCCAGAAATTTGGGTGGCAGATTCGCACGGAAATGCCGCGAACTTCTGAACCGTTACGCTCGGGCTGGTGGCGCGAGCCGAGGTTCGTGTTAGAAGAGATCATCGCGTCCTCAGTGATTTGCCGTCTGAGGGTCCTCACCGGGCTCGGAGCCTTGAATCCATGGAAGAATTCTACCGCATTCGCCGTTTGCCGCCTTACGTGTTCGAGCAGGTGAATCGAGCCAAGGCCGCCGCGCGCAACGCGGGCGCCGATATTATCGATCTGGGTATGGGGAACCCGGATTTGTCCGCTCCTCCGCACGTTTTGGAGAAGCTCAGAGAGACGCTGGGCAAGCCTCGGACGGACCGCTATTCAGCCTCGAAAGGCATTCCAGGGCTGCGTCGGGCCCAGGCAGGTTATTACGAGCGTCGCTTCGGCGTGAAACTCAACCCCGAGACTCAGATTATCGCGACGTTGGGATCGAAAGAGGGCTTTGCCAATATGGCCCAGGCGATCACGTCGCCAGGCGACGTGGTGCTGGTGCCGAACCCAAGCTATCCAATCCATGCGTTTGGTTTCTTGATGGCGGGCGGTGTGATCCGTTCGGTTCCGGCCGAACCGACACCGCAGTTTTTCGCTCATCTGGAGCGAGCGATCATCCACTCGATCCCGAAGCCGATCGCGATGGTGGTCTGCTATCCGTCGAACCCGACGGCCTATGTTGCCTCGATCGATTTCTACAAGGATCTCGTCGCGTTCGCGAGGAAGCACGAGGTCTTCATCCTGTCCGACCTTGCTTATGCCGAATTGTATTACAACGGTGAACCGCCGCCGTCGGTCCTGCAGGTGCCGGGTGCGATGGACATCGCCGTCGAATTCACCTCGATGTCAAAAACCTATTCGATGGCCGGCTGGCGCATAGGATTTGCAGTCGGTAACGAGCGCCTGATCGCGGCACTGACTCGCGTTAAATCCTATCTCGACTATGGTGCCTTCACACCGGTTCAGGTCGCGGCCGTCGCAGCGTTGAACGGTCCGCAGGATTGCATCCAGGAAATGCGCGACACCTATCACAAGCGACGTGACGCAATGGTTGAGGCTTTCGGCCGTGCCGGCTGGGATATTCCGCCGCCCGCAGCCTCGATGTTCGCCTGGGCGCCGCTGCCCGAAAAGTTCCGTCACATCAGCAGCATGGATTTTGCGACGTTGATGGTCGAGAAATCGGGCGTTGCGGTATCGCCCGGCGTCGGCTTCGGCGAGCATGGCGAGGGTTATGTCCGCATCGCGATGGTGGAAAACGAACAGCGCATCCGCCAGGCGGCGCGAAATGTCCGCCGTTTCCTTGAAGCGGGCCTTGAAACATTGCACAACGTGGTTCCTCTCGCCAACCGGCGCTAACTTATCCGGCAGGTCAAATAGAAGATGGTCGCTCCGCTCAGAGTGGGGATTGCGGGGCTCGGCACCGTGGGTGCCGAGGTCGTAGGTCTGATCGAACAACAGAAGCGCACGCTATCGCTGCGCTGCGGGCGTGCCATACGTGTGGTTGCAGTATCGGCGCGTTCCCGGGTCAAAAAACGCGGCGTTGATCTTACCGGCATTGCCTGGGCAAAGAATGCGTTTGCGATTGCGACCGACCCCAAGATCGACGTGTTCGTCGAACTGATGGGTGGTTCGGGTGATCCCGCGTTGTCTGCCATCGAGGCGGCGCTGCGCAGCAGCAAATCGGTTGTAACCGCGAACAAGGCGTTGATCGCCAAGCATGGTTCACGGCTGGCAGCGCTCGCTGAGAAGCATGGTGGCGCGTTGAACTACGAGGCCGCCGTTGGCGCAGCCATTCCTGTCATCAAGACGCTGCGTGAGGGGCTTGCCGGCACCGGCATCGATCGCGTCTACGGCATTCTCAATGGCACCTGCAATTACATCCTGACGCGGATGGAGCGGGAAGGGCTGTCGTTCGCGGAATGCCTGAAGGACGCGCAGCGGCTCGGCTACGCGGAGGCCAATCCCTCGTTCGATGTCGATGGCCACGACACCGCGCAGAAACTGGCGATCCTCGCGAGTCTCGCGTTCGGCACCAAGGTCAACCAGAGCGCGGTGTATGTCGAAGGCATTTCCTCGATTGCGCCGGAAGATCTGCGCGCGGCGCAGGAGCTTGGCTATCGCGTCAAGCTGCTCGGCGTCGCCGTAAAGACCGAGACCGGCATCGAACAGCGCGTGCATCCGACCATGGTGCCGCGCACCTCGTCGATTGCGCAGGTGATGGATGTGACCAACGCTGTGACCATCGATGGTGACGGCATTCCGCCGATTACATTGGTCGGCCCTGGCGCCGGCGGTGCAGCGACGGCGTCGGCTGTTGTTGCCGACATCGCAGATGTCGCGCGTGGTGTTCGCACGCTGCCGTTCGGGCGTCCTGTTGACAAACTCAAGGTGACCACGAAAGCGCCGATGAAGCGCCACGAAGGCGGCTATTACATTCGTCTGATGGCACGGGACCTCACGGGTACGGCGGCAACCATCGCCAAACGGCTGGCCGAACAAAAAATCTCGATCGAGTCGATCGTACAACGTCATCCAGACGGCGTATTTAATGCCGGCAAATCCAACGGCAAATCCTCTCCGGTGCCGGTCATTCTGGTTACCTACGCGACCACGGAGGATGCCGTGCGCCGTGCGCTGCAGGCCGTGCAGCAGGATCGCGTGATCACCGGACGACCGCAGGTCATCCGGATCGAGAAGAATTGAGATAGAGAATACACGACACATGCCGCCTGCGGCATACGATGAGGAGTTTTACTGATGTCGACTATTTCCGTCCCGCCGCAGCTCTTGTTGGAGCGCATTCTGACGTTGGAAATCGTGCGCGTTACAGAGCGTGCCGCGGTGTCGGCGGCGCGCTTGCGCGGTCACGGTAACGAGAAGGCCGCCGATCAGGCGGCTGTCGATGCGATGCGCCGCGAGCTCAACAAGATTCCAATCAAGGGCACAGTCGTGATCGGCGAAGGCGAACGTGACGAAGCCCCTATGCTGTTTATCGGCGAGAGGGTCGGCGCGGAGTTTGGGCCGGAAGTCGACATCGCCGTCGATCCGCTGGAAGGCACGACGCTCTGTGCCAAGAGCATGCCTGGTTCGATTGCCACCATGGCAATGGCCGAAGGTGGCACGCTGCTTAATGCGCCTGACGTTTACATGCAGAAGATCGCCGTTGGACCCGGTTACGCCAAGAACGTAATTGATCTCGATGCGCCACCGGCGGAAAACATCCGCAGGCTTGCCCGCGCGAAGGATGTACATCCCTCCGCAATTACCGCGCTGGTCCTCGACCGCCCGCGTCACGCCGATATCATCAATGCTGTGCGTTCGACTGGTGCCGCTGTCCGGCTCATCACTGACGGTGACGTCGCGGGCGTGATCCATACAGCCGATCCTGAGAACACTGGTGTCGATATTTACATCGGTACGGGTGGCGCGCCAGAAGGTGTGCTGGCCGCGTCGGCGCTGCGTTGCATTGGTGGCCAGATGCAGTGCCGCCTGATCCTTGACACCAATGAGAAACGCGAGCGTGCCGCCAAGATGGGGATCAAGGACCCTTCCATGATCTATGGCATCGAAGACTTGGTGAAGGGCGATTGTCTGTTTGCGGCAACCGGCGTAACCGACGGTTCGCTTTTGTCCGGCGTCAAATTCCGCAAGCACACCATCGAAACCGAGACGGTCGTGATGCGCTCCATCACCGGCACGGTCCGTTACATCAAGGCTGAACATCGCCAGCTCGAGAAATTCCACCTCGATTGATCGGTTAAGGCATGACGACGCCAGGCATCAAGGCGCTGCTGTTCGACACGCTCGGCACGCTTGTTGACTGGCGCGGCAGCCTGATCTCCGATTTCACCGCATGGGGCGAGGCGAGGGGCCTCACGGCCGACTGGGCAGCGCTGGTGGATAGCTGGCGCGGCGCTTACCGTCCCTCGATGGATGAGGTGCGCTGTCATCCCGAGCGAGGCTTTCTCCCCCTCGATGTATTGCAGCGCCGCTCTATTGAGCCGCTCGCCGCAGGCCTTGGCATCACAGGTTTGAGTGCTGCCGACTATGATCGTCTCACGCTCGGCTGGCATCGCCTCAAGCCATGGCTGGATAGCGTGTCGGGGCTTACGCGGCTGAAGACGAAGTTCATCATTTCACCGCTATCGAACGGCAATGTCGCTTTGATGACGAACCTCGCCAAGCACGCCGGTCTGCCATGGGACCTGATCCTGTGCGCTGAAATCTTCCAGCGCTACAAGCCGGACCCGCGAGTCTATCTCGGTGCGGTAAAGTTGCTCGGGCTGGAGCCGCAACAGGTGATGCTGGTCGCGGCGCACAACTACGATCTTATTGCCGCGCGCGGATGCGGGTTGAAAACCTGCTTCGTACCGCGCGTGACCGAATACGGGCCACACCAGAAAGAGGATTTCGAGGCGATCAGTAACTGGGATTTTGTGGTCGCGGACATCAACGATCTTGCTGACCAATTGGGTTGCTGACGGAGCGATTTTCGCGAATCATTGCGTCGCCAGCACGCGGTTCCTATCTGTCTTCAACACATGACACTTCCCGCTACCCCATTGCCCATCGAGATGCCGTCCGCCTTTCTCGGTGTGACGCGCTCGGCCACAGGCAAGTTGTGGCGCGACCGCCTCGATGCACGCGGCGCGGCACAGGCACTGGCGATTGTGCAGCGCTATCAATTACCGGAAATGCTAGCGCGGATTATCGCAGGGCGTGGCGTCGACATCGACGCAGTCGATGATTTTCTCGATCCGACCATCCGCAAGCTGCTGCCCGATCCTTCGACGGTGACGCAGATGGAGGCAGCAGCCGGGCGTATTGCGGATGCCGCAGTACGTGGCGAGATGGTCGCGATCTTCGGCGACTACGACGTGGACGGCGCAACCTCGGCGGCGCTGCTCGCCTGGTATCTGCGCCATTGCGGGCTTGATCCGCTGATCCATATTCCTGATAGGATTTTCGAGGGGTACGGCCCGAACGTTGAGGCGATCCGCTCGCTATCGGCGCGTGGCGCGAAACTCCTGGTCACGGTTGACTGCGGCACCACCAGCTTTGATCCGCTCGCGGAAGCGCGCAAACTCGGCATGGATGTTGTGGTGATCGACCATCATCAATGCGGCGATGAATTACCGGCCGTTAATGCGATTATCAATCCGAACCGGCCCGACGATCTGTCCGGGCTTGGCCATCTTGCGGCTGTCGGCCTTGTGTTCGTGACGTTGGTTGCGGTGAACCGCGAATTGCGCGCACGTAATTTTTGGACACCAGAGCGGCCCGAGCCGAACCTGCTCGACATGCTGCATCACGTCGCGCTCGGAACAGTCGCCGACGTCGCGCCGCTGTTGGGTCTTAACCGCGCTTTTGTCGCCAAGGGCCTGATCGCGATGCGCCGCCGCGATCATGTTGGTCATACCGCGCTGATGGATGCCGCGCGCCTCAACGGCCCGCCGGAAGCGTGGCACCTCGGCTTCATGCTTGGCCCCCGCATCAACGCGGGTGGCCGCATCGGTCGTGCCGACCTCGGCGTCCGGCTGTTGCTGGAGGGTGATGTGTCGGAGGCCGCTCGGATCGCGGCTGAACTTGACCGGCTCAACGTCGAACGGCGGCTGATCGAACAGACAGCCGAAGAACAAGCCGAAGCGGAGGCTCTGGCCTCACTTGGGCTGGAGGACAAGGGATCGGTCATCGTCACCGCGTCCGAGGGTTGGCATCCGGGCGTGGTCGGCCTTGTTGCCTCGCGCCTGAAGGAAAAATTCTCACGTCCCGCCTTTGCGGTGGCGCTTGAGCCCGGCGGAATCGGCACCGGTTCGGGCCGCTCGATCGCGGGCGTCGATCTTGGCAAGGCCGTGCGGGAGGCTGTGTCCGAAGGGCTGCTGATGAAGGGCGGCGGCCACGCCATGGCCGCGGGTGTCACGCTTAAGAAAGAGCGGCTCGCCGAATTCCGCGCCTATCTCGAACAGAGGCTGGCGCAGGATATCACCAAGGCGCGGCATGTGGATGAGCTGTTCATCGACGGAGCGGTAAGCGCGCGCGCCATCACCATCGATTTTGTCGGAACGCTCAATCGTGCGGGACCGTTCGGGCCCGGCAATCCCGAGCCGGTCATCGCGCTTCCCTCGCACCAATTGGTCTATGCCGACGAAGTCGGCGGCGCGCACATGCGGGTACGCCTGAAGTCCGGCGACGGCGTGATGGTCAACGGCATCGCGTTTCGCTCGGTCGGCCAGAAGCTCGGCCATGCGCTGGCTGACAATCGCGGACAGGTGGTGCATATCGCCGGATCACTCAGCATCGATCGCTGGCAAGGCGCGGAGCGAGTGCAATTACGGATTTCCGATGTCGCCGTGCCGGAGCGTGAGCCGGTTTCGATTAGGTAATCTATGGTTACCTGCCGCGCAGCCGTGCCAGCACCGTGAGCCCGGCGTAGCCATCGGGGGGCAATCCTACCTTGGTCTGGAAATCCTTAACCGCTTTCATGGTGTCATTACCGACTCGCCCGTCAGTGCCGCCGGTGTTGAAACCGGCCTTGGTCAGACGTGTCTGCACTTCCTGGATTTCGGCGAGCGTCAGCGCGCGCTCGGAGCCGGGGAAAGGATGCCGGAATGGCGGCTCTCCGAGAATGCGGTCGCCGAGATGGACGATGGCCAGCGCATAGTTCATCGACGGGTTGTAGCTTCTGACCGCGAAAAAATTCGGTCCCAGCAGGAACGAAGGTCCACCAGCTACTGGCGTCCATAGCTTCGCCATGTCATGAGGACGCGGAAACGGCTTGCCGTCCGCACGATTCACACCCGCTGTGGACCATTGCGCATAGCTGCGGCTACCGCTCGCGCGGTTGCCGCCAACGATTTCATAGCCCCAATGCTCGTTGCGGTGATACTTGCCGCGGTTGACGAGATAACGCGCCGTCGAGCCGAGCGCGTCGTCCGGCTTGCCGAAGGGCGAGACGCGACCGTCGCCGTCATAGTCGAACCCAACATTAAGCCAGACCTCAGGCATCCATTGGGTGTGGCCCATCGCGCCTGCCCATGAGCCGCGCATTTCCTCCGGCGTGCTCCAGCCGCGCTCGACGATGCGCAGCGCGTTGATGAGTTCGGTTTCCCAATAGGCTTTGCGGCGCGGTGCCCGCCATGCCAGCGCGGCGAGCGAGGGAAACACCGGTCGCATGTGATTCTTCTGAACCAATGGGTCGCCGAACGCGCTCTCGACGCCCCACAACGCCAGCAGCGTGCCGCGTTCGACGCCGAAATCGCGTTCGATGCGCGTGAACAGTGCGTCGTGCTGGCGCAGTGCTTCCTTGCCCGCGCGGATGCGCCAGTCGGAGACGCGGCGGTTGATGTATTGCCAGAGCTCTTCCTTGAACTCCGGCTGGTTACCCATCTGCGCGAACACGCTCATGTCGGGCTCGATCCGCCCCATCACGCGCGAATAGGTGGTATTGGAAACGCCCCTGGCGAGGGCCTTGGCGCGGAACGACTCCCGCCAGGCGTCGAAGCCCGCAGGAATGCCGAATGCTGTCGTGGTGCCGACGATCCATGCACCAGCGCCAACGGCGCCGTGCAGGATCGTTCGGCGGCAAGGCAAGTCATCGGATTTGAAATCACCCATGCCGTCACTGTAGCGGCACACGAGGCGGTTCGGCAAAGCCGAATACATCGCGGGAACATAACGTGAGTTCATCGGTCATCTTATTGAACGCCAAGGGGCAGCGCGACCGTTACCGGAGCCTGTCGTGAGCAGCGATGTTTCCCACACCGATTCCGTACCTCCGCCAACGCCGACACGACGTGACTTTCTCTATGTCGTCACCGCAACTGTTGGCGTTGTGGGGGGATTTGCTACTCTCGTTCCGATGCTGTCCCAGTTGAATCCAGATGCATCGACACTCGCGGCCGGAGGTCCGGTCGACCTCGATCTCAGCAAAATAGAACCCGGCCAGCAAGTCGTGATTCGCTGGCAGGATCATCCAATCTTCGTCACGCGCCGGACGCCAAAGTTATTACAAGGCCTTCAGGATCCAAAACTGATCGCGCAGCTTTCCGACCCGAATTCCGAGGAGGCTCAACAGCCACCTTATGCGCAGAACTGGCATCGCTCAGCCAACCCCGAATATGGTGTCGTTGTCGGCATTTGCACGCATCTGGGGTGCATTCCGATGTTCTATCCAAACGCCAATCCGTCAGAGCCGGTGCAGGGCTGGCTGGGCGGCTACTTCTGCCCATGTCATGGATCGAAATACGATCTGGCAGGTCGTGTATTCAGTGGCGTGCCGGCACCCTATAATCTGCCGGTGCCACCTTATCGCTTCGTCAACGGCACCACGCTCCGGGTTGGCGAAAATCCGCCGGGCGTCAATTTCGAGTTTGGCAGCATCCTGCAAATTTGAGATGTTCCGCAAAATCAAACGCTCCGCGTGGGTGCGCGGAGCGGATTGAGGTGAAATCGAGCTTAATCCTTGGCGCGTTCCACGTAGGAACCGTCTTCCGTCATCACCACGATGCGGGTGCCGACGCCGATGTGCGGCGGCACGGCGGAGCGAACGCCGTTCGACAGCACGGCGGGCTTGTAGGACGACGATGCAGTTTGCCCCTTGGTGACCGGCTCGGTTTCGACAACCTCAAGCGTGATGCGCTGGGGCAGCGTGATCGCCACCGCGACGCCCTCGTGGATCGCAAGCTTCACTGTCAGGTTCTCGGAAAGGTACGGCGCAGCGGTGCCGACGACATCCTTCGGCACCATGAGTTGCTCATAGCTCTCGTTGTTCATGAAGTGGAAGCCGTCATCATCAGCATAGAGGAAGTTGAAGTCGTGATCCTCAACATGCGCGCGCTCGACCTGATCGGTGGTCTTGTAGCGCTCGGAAATCTTCACGCCGTCGCTGATTCGGCGCATTTCGATCTGGCTGACCGGTGTGCCCTTGCCGGGATGGATGTTTTCCGCGCTCAGGACCACATATAGCTTGCTGTCCTGTTCGATGATATTGCCTTTGCGGATCGAGCTTGCGATGACTCTCACGGATCAATTTCCTAATCTGAGGGGCCGGCGGCGGACCCGCGAAGGGGCGCGAACGGCGTTTGGGGCGGTTTCGGGCCGCAACATACTGATTTGTCCCGCTAACGCCAGCCCCAAGGATGGCTCCAGGAGCCGATTTTGCTGATGCCGGCTTCCCCGAAAACCTCACCCTGGTGGGACAAAAGCCGCCACCAGGACCGTAGGCCATTTCTGCGCCAGCGTGCGGCCATCGCCCGAGCTGTCCGGGACTGGTTCATGGAGCAGGGCTTTATCGAGGTCGAAACCGGGATTTTGCAGGTCTCTCCGGGCAATGAGACCCATCTGCATGCTCTGCAGGCCGATCTGCCGGATGAGGAAGGACAGGTTGCGCGCTATCTGCGGACCTCGCCGGAATTCGCCTGCAAGAAGCTGTTGGCGGCGGGGGAAGACAAGATCGTCGAGTTCGCGAAAGTGTTTCGCGGCCGCGAGAGCAGCCCCCTGCATCTGACGGAATTCACCATGCTGGAATGGTACAGAGCCAATGCGCCTTACGAGGTCATCATGGAGGATTGCGCTGCGGTGGTCGCGCGAGCTGCCGAGGCCGCCGGAGCAAAGCGGTTTTCATTCCGTGGAAGAACGCTTGATCCGTTCGCGCTGCCGCAGCGGCTGACCGTGTCAGAGGCATTCGGGCGGTTCGCAGGGATTGATCTTCTGGCGACGATTGAAGGCACCTATGGCAACCGCGATGCGCTGGCGGCACAAGCATCGGGACAAACCCATGTGAGCGCGGATGACGACTGGTCGGACATCTTCAGCAAGATTTTGACCGGGTATGTCGAGCCGAAGCTTGGCGACGGAGCGCTGACGATTTTGCACGGATATCCTTCGCCGGAGGCTGCCTTGGCGCGCGCCAAGGAGGACGACCCGCGAGTCGCGGAGCGGTTCGAGGTCTATGGCTGCGGGGTGGAGCTTGCAAACGGCTTTGGTGAATTGACCGACGCCGCCGAGCAGCGCCGCCGATTTACCTCCGCAATGGACGAGAAGGAGCGGCGCTATGGTGAGCGCTATCCGCTCGATGGAGATTTTCTTGCCGCCTTGGCACAGATGCCGCCAGCTTCCGGCGTGGCGCTCGGCTTCGACCGGCTGGTGATGTTGGCAAGCGGCGCGACACAGCTTGATCAGGTTGTATGGGCTCCATCGTGAAACTCTCTACAACGCTGCGGCGGCCAGCCGAACTTGCCGACCACGAACTGATCTCGCACGAGGCGTTGCCTGCGCTGGAAGCCGTGGCGGCGCGTTACGCCATCGCCATCACGCCTGCCATTGCGGAACTGATAGACCCCAACGACCCGAACGATCCGATCGCGCGGCAATACGTGCCAAGCACGCAGGAATTGCAGATAGAGCCCGTCGAGCGTGCTGATCCGATCGGCGATAATGCCCGCTCGCCAGTCGAGGGGATCGTGCATCGCTACCCGGATCGCGTGCTGCTCAAGCTTGTGCATGTCTGTGCAGTCTATTGCCGGTTTTGCTTCCGCCGCGAGATGGTCGGCCCAGGCAAGGATTCCGCGCTATCTGATCACGCCTACGCCAAGGCCATTGATTACATTCGCACGCATCCAGAAATATGGGAGGTGATCCTCACCGGCGGCGATCCCCTGATGCTGTCGGCGCGGCGGCTAAAGGAGGTTGTGGACGACCTTGCTGCCATCCCGCATGTCAAAATCATACGCTTCCACACCCGCGTGCCGGTCGCCGACCCCGCGCGGGTGACGGACGAGGTGGCGGAGGCGTTGCATCATCGCGACGCGACAACATGGGTGGCACTGCACGCAAACCATCCCCGTGAACTGACGGCCGAGGCCCGCGCAGCCTGCGCACGGCTGATTGATCGCGGGATTCCGATGGTCAGCCAGTCGGTTTTGCTCCGCGGCGTCAACGATACGGCGGAGACCCTGACAGCCCTGATGCGCGCCTTCGTCGAATGCCGGATCAAGCCCTATTACCTGCATCACGGTGATCTTGCGCCCGGCACGGCGCATCTACGAACCACCCTCGAGGAGGGTGAGGCGCTGATGCGACAATTGCGCGGACACGTCTCCGGCCTATGCCAGCCCGATTATATGCTCGACATCCCAGGCGGCTACGGCAAGATTCCTGTGGGACCAGCCTATCTGTCGCGGCAACGTGACGACGAACAGATGCAACCGAGGCGACTTGTGGACTATTGTGGTGACGTACATTTTTATCCGCCGGCGTAGCGTCGCTGGGCGGACCAGACAAAAGGAGTCGTCATGCGGACATCGGTGAAAACGATAGGATCGTTCTCGGTGCTTGCGATGACCGTGGTTTTAGTAGCCGCACCGGTTGCGTTTGCGCAGAGCGGCCGTAACGCTACAGGGGGTGGCCTCAGCGCGCCAGCTGCGGCGCCTTCGCCTGGCACCGGCGTGATGCAGGCTCCGGTCGGACATCTGCAACCGCGCCGCGACCCATCTTTAGGTGAGCAGCCCTATCAGGCGACGGCCGAAGAAAAGGCGCTGGATCGCAAGATCAAGAGCATCTGCCGTGGCTGTTAAGGTGGTGTTTGCTCGCTTGGTGGCTTAACGGAGAAGGGTGCTTGCCGCTGCGGCGAAACGCCATTATACGTTCCCAGCCTTGAGCTGGAGCGCTGTTCCAGCCTTGGAAAGCTGCAGGTATCGATTTCCTAACCCATTGATCCTGTTAGAGTTCTATCGCGAATATCCGCTGCTTGCGCGCTTGGTGCGAGGGCAGCAGGATTCGCTCCCTTCGTCTATCGGTTAGGACGCCACCCTTTCACGGTGGAGAGAGCGGTTCGATTCCGCTAGGGAGCGCCACTCAGTACTCATCTGCGAACCCGGTACGGTCCCATTTCGGCCGGCCAGGACCGCCCTTTCAAGCACGTCTTTGCTGCCTTTGATCCGGATTTGGGCATCGTCGACCTCGACCACGTCGATGAGGGACTGCAGATAGGCCTTGCGGAATGGAATCGATCCGGAGGTGATGTTCTCCCGCATGGTGCGACCGAACTGCTCAAGCAATGCGGGGTCGATCCGGATGGCTTGCGACGAATGCGATTTGGCGCGCTCGAGCGCCGCCTTGGCGCGGTCCCGATCGGCCTTCAGGGTGTTCAGGCGATCCTTGAGGACGTCGTCCATTTCGGTCATGCCGTCCTCGACCAGCCGATAGAGCCGCTTGAGCTTGTCGTCGGCGTCGGCGACCTCGCGCTGCAAAGCGATGACACGGGCATTGACAGCGTCTGCCTTTTCCGAGCGCCGTGATGCCAGCGAGGACAAGATCACGGCCAGACGCTCCGGCTGAAACAGTCGTTCGGTCATGTGGGTGGTGACGAGATTGTCGAGCTTGTCCATAGGTATCGACCGGCCTTTGCAGACCGTCTTGCCCTTTCGGGCGCAGGTCGAGCACGTATAGTAACGATGGACGGCACCGGTTTTCGAAGTGCCGGTCCGCAGCGTCATTCCTCCATTGCAGGTTGCGCATACGGCGAGACCGGTGAGCAGGATCGGTCCGGTTGTCGCGCGCGGCGCGGCGACCTTGGGGCTGCGGGCATGAAGCTGGCGTTGGACCTGCTCAAACAGATGAGGTTCGATGATCGCGGGAACCGCTGACGTGACGACCTCTTCCTCAGGCTTCCATTTGCCGGTGCGGGACGACATCCGGTTGAATTTCCACTCACCCTTATAGGTCGTGTTGGTGAGGATCTTGTAGATGGTGCCAACGCCAAACGTTTTGCTCTTGCGCGTGCGATAGCCGCGGCTGTTGAGCCATTTCACGACTTCTTTGACGCCAAGCGCGCCCGACGTGCCGTCGCCACGGAGATAGAGCTTGAAAATGAGCTGGATAGTTTCGGCATCGACGGGGTCGATGGCCAGGGTCTTCTTGATCTTGGTGCCGCGCTTCTCGACCTCGACGAGGACATAGCCAAGAGGGACGGGCGAACCGTTCCAGAAACCCTGCTGAGCGTTGAGTTTCATATTGCGCAGTACGTGTTTTGCGTTCTCTTTGGATTGATATTCATCGAACAGCGCAATGACCTTCCGCATCATCGCCTGCGCCGGGTCATCCTCGTCGCCGAGGGGCTGCGTAATCGAAACCAGCTTGACGCCCTGTTTGGCGAGCTTGCGGAGATAAAACTCCTGGCCGAACGCGTCGCGAAAGAACCGGCTATAGCTATGCACGGCGATGACATCGAACGCATTGTCGCCATCGCAGGCCCGTTCGATCATTTGCTGGAATACCGGTCGTTTGTCGTCGGTCCCGGTCGTGGCCTCGACGAATTCCGCGACCGCCTCATTGCCCTGGGTTTTGCACCAAGACAAAATTTGCGTGCGTTGATCCGGGATCGACAGGTCGTGCTGCCGCTGTCGATCCGTTGAGACGCGCAGGTACAGAGCGACGCGGGTCCTGTTGGCCCCAGGGATAGGTTTTGCTTGGCGCTTACGGTTGCTCATACGCTTTCCAGTTTCAAAGAATTGGGACGAGTCTTGCAGTTCGGGACGCCACCGCAAAGCCTTATTTTCCAGGCGGTTAATCGATTTTCGCTGTCGCTTGAGGATTCTTCCTGAGCGTTGCTGCGCGCGCCTCCGCCCCGAATAGGCTTCACCGTTTCAGCATAGGGTTACGGGGCGTTCTCGACGTGGCGGACTTTGCGAATCCTAAGCAGGAGCCGAGCCAGTCGTGCGCAGAGGCTACGCCCAGTGGCGGCGTTGCGACCGAAAAACACAAACTCCGGATTGGCGGCGGCCAATTCTAAGGCCTCTCGGACGCGGCTAGTCGTAGTCGCCCTATCTACCAGTTCGGCAATGGCTGGATCAGTGATAACGAGTCTCGCGGCGTTCAGCGAATTTGGTGTTGCCGGTCGCTGCTGGATAAGGTCGACTATTTCGTGAAGCTCGGGACGAGCGGCGAGGCCGACAATCAGCGGGCGGAGTCGTTCGTTTGCCAGCAGCACTTCGAGAGCCTGGTGCGACACCTCGTCTTTGATCGCGATTGCAGCGCGCCGCATGGTGGCGCGCGAACGGTCGTTGTTAGGAACGTCGAGGTTAATTTGGCGTGTGCCGTTGGCGTGCTGCTTTTTTCGCTGCTTTTCCTTCCGCAGTGCTTCTTTCGACCGTTTCGTTCGGATGTAGGCTACGACGCGATCCATGCCGCCGATCTGCATCTCCTCGTCCGTCAGTGGGCCTACGACGTTATTCTTCTCTTGGGCAGCGTTAGTGCTGCTACCAGATCCTTCGCTGGCGTCACGCTCGTCGGGTTCTTCGTTTGCGCGGTCAGGCGGGCACATGGCGTGACTAGTCGCGATCTAGGGCAGGGACCCCAGTGGAGATAGAAGCGTCGGAGGCGGCGTCCAGAAGAAACTGGTCGATGAGGTTGCCGAGGTAGGCTTCGATGACATCCAACTCCGGCCCGGTAACTGGAATCACCTCGGGCAGATCGTCGAGCACGCTCGGCTCATCGATTGTGCCGCCCGCGATCGGGCCGCACTCGGGCTGAGCCGGGTCGGTCGCGCAAGGCTTGCCTCGCAGCTGGTGGGCGCTTTCTGCCCTAGCCACGGCCAAGCTCCGTTGAGCTGGCTCGCTGCGCCGTGACGATGGTAAAGCGGATCTCACAGACCAGCCTCCGCCTCAGCTTGGAGGCCGCGTGCGCGTCGGCTGGTGGCCGCTCGTCCGTCTCGAAGGTGCTCCTTGCTCTCCAAGGCGGAGCGATCTGATACAAAGTCAAGCGTCGACGTTTTTGTACGCCAACGTGACATCTGCCGCACCAGATGCTCGCGCCGTTCTTCGACCGTGATGTCCTCTGCAGACCGATCGAAACCGGTTTCCGCGCGGATGGCAAAATTCAGGGCGCGCGAATCGACGCAAAGGGTCGATTGCTGCTTCGCTCGGCTGAGGGCTACATAGATGTCTCTACGGTCGAAAGCGGCGTCGGTGACGATGGTCGCGGAATGGCTGGTAAGCCCCTGGGACGACCAGATGGTGCTGGCGTAGTCGGTCGCGAGTCGGATCCGCCCGCGGTCATCCACGACTTCGCGCGACGAAAAAAGCAATTCGTGTCCATCGACGTCTGCCGCGATCAGCGCGTGGCCGTCCTCCTCCGCGACGATGTCGCTGATTTTTCCGATCGTGCCGTTGATCACACGATGATCGGAGATGTCGCAACGGATGCCGAAACGGATTCGGTCACCTTTGGCCAGCGACAGGCGGTAGGCCCGTCCGGAGGGGGTTACGGCATCAATTCTAACGTCTTCTCCGGTTAAGAGGCCTTCGGCGCGCAGGCGACGGCGAACTTCCGAATCGAGCGCGAGGCGCATGGCGTTGGATTTGCAGATTAACAGGTGCGATTTTTCAGGGGTGGCGGCGCGCCGTGCGAAGAGATTGTCGACCGCTGTTTTGACGGTCGCAGCCTGACCGTCTGCCTCGATGATGCAGTCGCGGTCGGCCATCGTTTCCAACGCGGTGACGACATCACCCCTCGCCAGCTGTTCGACTACCAGGCGCAGTTGCGGGTCGCTCTGGCGAACTACTTTCGAGATTTCCGCAGCCTCAACGGTGCGGGCGACAAGCTCGATGCCTGACCCAGCCGACACAGCTAATGTTTGAGCGCGGTCGCCCAAAAATAAAGCGCAAGCTCCCGAGCGTTCGACCTCAGTCAGCAGGTTGTGCATGGCGCGAACGCCAATCTGCGAACTTTCGTCCACCAGGAGGAGCGTGCGTCCATCGCAGAAGTGGCCACCGGCTTTGTCTAACGCCAGCCAGGAATCGAGAGCCCTGGCCTCAACATGCGAACGTGGGTCAGGACCGGACAGTTCATCTTCAAGCATGCGCGCCGTGCGCCAACTTACCCCCGTTGCGATAATTCGGAAATTTTTCTCAAGTGCGCGGCATAGTGGCTGCAGGGTTGTGGTCTTGCCGGTCCCGGCGCGGCCTTCGATGAAGTCGATCGAACGGCGGTTGGCGACGCCGAGCACGGCCGCCGTCTGCTCGTCTGAAAGATTTGCCGACAAACAGAAATCCACCAGCCGAGCGCGATCGATGGGATGCCATGGTTTTATCGCAAGGCGGCCGGATGCCTCGACCACTTCGCGTTCCAAGTGGATCATTTCCTGCGTGGAGAAGATGCGTTCCCGTTCGGTCCGTCCGATCTCAACAATCGCACCACTCTCGGAGAGTTTCGCTATTTCTTCGTCGACGCGTGAGACTTCCACGCCAGTGCCGATGAGGGCGGACGCCACCTCCCGGATGAGGTCGTGGTGATCGAATGTCGCCTCGAATTCCGTCAGTCGCCGTGGGATATCCGCCATTCGGATAGCAATTGCGGAATCATGGAGAGTGGGTGACGGCATCTCCAGTTCACGACGATATTCGGTATATCGCTCGACATTGACGCCAAGCGTTTCCGCTTCGCGACGCCAGCGAGCGAATGTATCTTCCGAGGTGGCGACCTTGGCGCGTCGGGTTTTAACGGCGGCCCTTGCGGCGAGCTCAGGCGATTCCGCCGTGGTCAAACCTGCTTCGGAGAGCTCGTTTTCGATTTCCTTACGGCGTGCACTCCAGAAGTGTCGTAAGCGCTCGTCGGCATCCCGTTCGTGCGATGGTGGCACGATCTCGAAGGTGCCGTTGGGCCCGATGTCACCGATGCAGTAACCAAGCTTTTGCAATTCAGTCGCGCAGGCCAAGTGCTGAATTGCTCCCCATGACTTGGCGCCGTGATAGAGCGGCTGGCCGTCCAACGAGCGAGTTAGGTAGCGCAACGGAATCTTGCCCGTATCGCCCTGAGCGTGTGGCGCGCGATTTCGCTCCGATAGAGTCAATTCGTGGGGCTGGATCGCCACCAAGTTTGGCAAAATTAAATGTGCATGCAACTGAGGCTGTATCGCCACCGCGCCGTCGGCTTGCAGAACCGGGCGCGTGTCAGGTTGAATGAAGCACGCGATGTTCGGCTGCACCGGCGTGAAGACCTTGCCGTTATGGCCAAGCCGCGTGAAGGAGTTGCGGCAAACGTGATCCGACACCGCGTTCAGCGATTTGCAAAAGGCCTGCTCGATTGCCGCACGGTCTTGCGGGGACGCCAATGCCCACGCGGCTGAAACCGATTTGGAGACGCCGACCGAGAGTTCGTAGGCGCTGATGCGCTTCCTCAGCCCCGTATTTTGCAGCAGCAGCGACTGACCGCTCTCGTCGCGGCCCTCGAACAGCCGCTCGAAGTGAGTGGGATTGAGAGCAGCGCCTGCTTGTACGCCAAACCGCGCGTCGCCCGTCAGCCAGAAGGCGCTGAGGTTGGAATCCGCGAGAAAATACCGCGCGGACTCCAGCTCCTGGGTAAAGTACGTCGCGGAGAAGACCTTGTTCGGGCGCGTGACCATGAAAACCTCGATAATGAGGCCTTCCAATTACGTCCGAACTGGCTTGCAAATTTCAGGAACGAAGATTTTCGCGAGAATCCCCCTGCGAACGTCCCCGTTCAGCCGCTTCCAGGCTTGCCGACAGGAAGATTGCGTCGGCGCGGCCAGATTGTCAGCGGCCATTCGGCTTCGACGGGATCCTCCATGCCTGCGATAATCGCCCTTATCCGGTCGCCATGCACTCCGAGATCGTAGGCAAGGCGTTCTCCGCGAATGCTCGGAACTTCCTTATTGGTTTCGTTGCGCGTGACCGCGGTCGTCGTAACGCCTTTAACTGTTGTGGCGGATTTTGTTTCAGTCGTCTCGATGACGGTTCGCTTGCCGATATGAGCTATCGAAAAATCGTCGGTGTCCGCATCCAGAACCTGCTGACAGATGATTTTCGTTCGGAAGCGTTTAAGAATGGTCTTCGCTTCCTCGTTACCGTAGTGAATCGCGAGCTGCTCGGGTTCTTGGACAGACGCGAACACGCCGATGCCTTTGTTCCTGCCGGTGTCCAGCAGGGTGCTGAAATTTTTCAATTTGCCGAGCGTCGCCAATTCCTCAAGAGCGAGGAGAACGCGCCGATCTTGTGAGTTCGAGAAGGAGGCGTCATTGACGTGCCCCGCGATGGTGTCGACGACGGCACCAATCCAGGCGGCCGACATTTGCGGATATTTTCCCGCGCGCTGTAGCACGACCACTGCGGGATACGCCGGATTGGAGCCCTCCAGCCATTCAATGAAGGAGAATTGTCTTTCGCCTGGAACGTCCCGCCAGTTTTCGGCAAGTGGCCGCAGGTAGCGCAAAACCGCTGCTCGAAACGTGAGCAAGAACGATACCGTCGTCTTCGACAGTGCGCCGGTGACAGGATCTATTTCGATCAGCGAGGCCGCGACCGGGTAAATCCTTTCGTACAATGGTTTCAGCGTAATCGGGTCTTCCAACAAATTGTCGTAGAACTCCGCTATTCCCCAGGACGTGTTGTGCTCGTGCTGGCATTTGATTTGCGCGGCAGCGAGAAAGATCGAAGCGCCGGCGCCCCACATGTCGCCGGTTTTCGGCGCCATCGCATCTGCCACTGACTCGGCATCAGAAGCAGTCAAAACATCACGGCCGATCGCCCAGGCCCAACCGCCCGGGCGTGCGCCATGCAGGGCCGCGAATTGATTGTCTTCAAGCGGCAATCCGTCCAGCAACTCGCCTGTCGTGTCGTGGACCAACAAGCGAATTCGGCGCTGAGGTTTGGTCTTGATTGCATCGAGGACACGATCCAGAATATAAAGGAGGATGCGGGTTTTGCCGCTGCCGATCGCACCCAAGATCAATGTGCCACGGATTTCGCGCAGTTTCGCCAACGAAACACCGGGCGCGATCTCAAGTCCCGCTGGCTGTTTGCCGGATTCGTTTCCCGTGATAGCACGCAGATGACCGAGACCTTCTTTACCCCGCAATAGGCGCATACCGTCAACATGCTCTCTGGTATCGACGACCGGCGCATTCGAGATCATCATAGCGTACGATATCGATGCAGCAGCGATAACTGCTGTCAGCGCTACAGCCAGCACTCGCCCCAAAGCCATCATCACAAAATTATCTGAGGTCCATTGAGCTGTGGCGACTAAAGATGCAACAAGGGTCGTGCTCATCGTGGCAACAATGTCGTCAGACCTCGACATCGCGCTGAAGGCGGTTCGGAAGTAATCCTGCCACCCCTGCGCCAACCATGTTGCAGTCATGAACTGAGTGTGATCGTCCACCCAGATCACAAGAGGAGCGAGTTCCATCGTGACTATGCAGGCTATCGTTCCGATCAGAATGCTCACGGCGATCGTGATACGTGTTGCTTCAAGGGGCGAACGCCGCTCATATTTTGCCAGCTTCATCGAACGCGCTCCGTTTGCAGTGCAAATCGCGCGCGCCAGACGATCAGGTCGGACTGGGCAGGAATGACTTGCGATGGAATATGGTGGTTCAGCTTCCGCAAATAGCTCTCGGGAAGCGCGAGATCGTAGGCTGCCTCGGCCCAGTCCAGCCCTTTGACAACGCGATAGACGCAGCCGTCGGTCCATCTCGTCAGGCTCGGACAACGCGGCCATTCTGCGGTTGAGGCAGCGCGGTTCAGCGGCTTGCCATACGACCACCATTCCAACATTGGCCCTGCGCCGACACCAACGATCAGAACCAGAAGACCTGCCACAATTGCAAGGCTCGCCGCGGTCGCCGACCGTGGAAACCAGGTGCTGAACGAATGATGTTTCCTGCCTGATCGGTTGGAGTGGACCAGCGCCGGCTCTCGTTTCAGCGTGACGGTAGGCGCGATCGAGTGAACGATCTCCCGATATTGCCGGTTGGAGAGATTGTTCAGGAGTGGCCGTGGCAGGCGAGCAAAATCCTCCGCCGAGAGCGTCTTCAACTTCTCGACCACCTTGGCATCGGCGGCATTCGCCTTGGCCGTCGCGCTTTCCACGTCTTTCAAGAATTCATTGAGCTTACGCGTCACGGTCACCGCCTCCCAGAAACGGCAACAGGCCGACGAGTTCGGAGCGCACGCTTTCCGACCAGGCAGCGATGTCTTTGACCAGTCGCTTGGCTTCAAGCAGCGGCCGGCCCGTCCGGGCGATGGCCTCGCGATAGTGCTCGCGGTGCCAGGCAATAATAGTCGATGGCGGCAATCCCAACTTTTCATAAATCCGGCGCGATTTCAGGCGCAGTCTGGGCATGCGGATCGACGGATAGAGCTTAAGCGTCTGCTCCAGAGCTTTGCGCAAATCCGCCGGCAGCTCCTTGGCCTCGGTGACCGGACAACCGTCACGCTCGTTACGGACGATGACGAGTTTCGCCGAAGGCAAGGTGCGGCGCAGCTCTTTGATCTGGCCCAGGACCTGGCGCGCCGATTCTTCACCCGCGATCAGCACCAGAAAGACGACGAGGGGGATGGCTACGGCCACCAGATCTTCCTCCAGGTCTGCCTCGCGAATGAAGCTGTTCCACACACCGGTCAGAGCGCCTCCGACTTCGAGGATCGCAGAGCGCTTGGTGGCGGGCATGGCAACAAGTGCGCGATGAAGCGGTGCAAAGACCGGCACCAGGTCGCGCTCACCGTCGGCATCGGCATTAAGAATCGCGCCATGAAGACTGACAACATTGTCATGCCCTAAGAAGCGCGCAAGCTTACCCTGCTCATCGAGCTCGAAAACGTCGAGCTCGACATCGACCAGCGAGCAGCACATGGCGATTAGGGTGGCGAGGGTCGACTTTCCGACGCCGCCGACGTCACCATCGACCACCATCAAGAGCGGAGCGTGCGAAACAGAAGCGAGAGGAACAGATTTTGCCATACGGGGTTCCTTTGATCCCGACCATGCATGTGTCGGGATTGCTGCGGAGCCGTTTCAATAAGCCGAAGGTGCCTTGAAAATTTCAGGAACGAAGATTTATTCGTGCGGGGCCGTCGTTACAGCGCTTTTGTTACCCACAGCGACCCGCCGTCAGCCGACGCAATCGCAAAGAACTCGTCCCATCCCGCTTGCGACCTCACGCGTAATGCATGCTCTCGCAAGGTCTTTGCCGCTTGAAGTTCTTCGTTAGCACTGGCGCCGTCACCGGCGATTTCGCCCAGCGCCATGAACCGCTTGAGCCTCGCAATCTGCTCCGGCTTGAACATCGCGCCGATGCCGCGCTCCGCTCGCCCGAGCAACATGGCGCAATCGAGCTCGGTCGTGTAGGCACGCACGTTCAGGAAAACCCATGCCGGATTGAAGTTCATGCCATTCGCGGCACGCATCAACTGGACAAGTGAGGGGCTGTGTTGCTCGTCATGTGCGAGCGTCTGGTGCTGCGCCGGGCCCTTCTCACGCAGCAGTCCGGCCATCATGGCGTGTTGCTCTTCGTCTGTGGCATTCGTGAATTCGGCGCTTTCTTTCAGTTCGCGCAGCATGTCCGACATTTCATGTTGAGCGGCGAGGAAGGCAAGCGTTTTGCTATAGACAGAGCCCGCGGTGCGAACGAGATCCATCTGCTCGTTTTCGATGGCGACAAGATCTACTTTTCCAAGTCTGGCCCCTGGCAACGTTGCAACACTCGTATAGGCCGATTTCATCGTTCGGTGCGACGTCTTGCCAGGATACCATTTCTTGATGAGTTCCTGGCCCTCGCGAAAGGTGTTGATCGCCCTAAACCCGGCCAGATGCGGTTCGAAGCACGTAAAAATCTCACTACGACGCGTCTCAGTGCTAAGTTTGCGATGCTCCCGCAGGTCGACGCATGCCCGTATCCTCTCCGTCGCCAACGTCATGGTTACCCGCAGGCCATCGCGGGCGCGCTCCTCTAAGTCCCCAGCGGTCTGGCCGCCGTGGGCGCGCTCCAGGATTCCATGCAGCAAGTCGACAAAGATGAGGACAAATTCGCCTGCGAGAAACTGTTCCCGACGACGCCCGAGGGCGAGCCCGGCGCCGTTGAGCTCTGCCAGGGTCGTCGGCGCCACGAAGAGGTCGCCGGTAAATCCGTCGGGCAGTTTTTCAAATATCTCTGATGGGAACTCGATATGCTCCGTCGTGTGGCACCCAGTGTTAACAACAACGAAGGGGCGAGGGTGGAAGTTAAGCTCCCTGATCGCTGCTTGCAGGGTAACCGGTCTGATGGTTGGAAAATTGTTCATGAAGGGCCTCGCATTTCATCCACGCATGGTGGCCTAAGCTCCCCGTTGAAATTTCAGGAACGAAGAATTCTGTAAAAGCCTGGAAGGCGATTGATCTATCGACACGCGTTTAGGTCGGCCAAGGTGGGGGCGGCGACCTCAATCAAATGTGGCTCCATCAGAAATTTCGCGGCGGCAACGCCCTCCGCACTTTTCTGCTGCAGGAAAGCCGGGCTGCGCCCAAGGCCGATCAATATCTCTGCGTGGTGATCGATGGTGGCAAGGTTCTGTGCGATCTGGTGGTTTGCAGGAGCTCCGATCCGGTTCAAAATCCAGTTCGCGCCGCTCAGGGCCACGATTTCCTCTGCGTGATAGGCGAGTTCGTTTGTCGGCTGTGGGGTTTGCGGATGGCGTCCGAGCAGGTTGACCGTTGCGTGAATCGCTTCATGCGCGACGGTGTCGATAAGCGTTATCGCATCCGTGTGCTTGAATAGGTTAAGCCAGATCAGCGGTCGTCGCTTGGGAAGAACAAGCGTCAGCCCGAATCTCGGAAGAGCTCGGGCAGCGTCGACTGGCAAGAGCGCGTCAGCGCCGATGACAATACTCAGGTCGTCAAGCTGCACCAGCAGTTCCTGGAAACCGGCATTATCGATACTGGAAAGCTGGAGGCGCGCACGCCTGACATCCAGATGTCGAAGGATGTCATCGTATCGTCTCTGAAGCTCTCGTTGATCGAGGGAGTTCTGAAAGCCAAAGCCCGCGACATTTATTAGCCGTGTAAACATGAGCTGCTCCTTCTATATCGGTCGCCGTTCGGCTATCTCGGCTTCAATTGAGTCTTGCGCGGATCAATGATGGTGAAAGTTCGAGCCTCAATCGGTGATCCAGATATTCCATCGTGCGGTCCATGATGGCTGGTTCAGCGTCCTCGAACCCGGAAAGGGCGCTCATATCAAAATTCAGCCAATCGCCGGCGCCAATGACAGAAATCGTGTAACGAACCCGTGCGATCGACACCGCAGTTGTAGCGATGACACCCTTCGATTTGCTGCCGGCCTGCGAGACGTCTTTCATTTGACGGCGTAGAGCGGCGGAAAAAAGCGGCGCAAATATTTGTTCGAAGCGCGGATGGTCGATGCCGTGGCCGCAGGCAATGGTATTTATAGTGTCGCCAGCGCGAAGGAGTGCGCTGCGGCTGATTGGAAAGTATCGAATGTCCGCGTGTCCGGTCGGACCGCAGGCTTCATCCCGCTCAACCTTCGTGCTGAATGCTTCAGTCTGATAGTAGTCGATGGCCAACGCCAATGAAGTCTCTGGCGTACCGGGTACCAGTTCGGTGGCGGCTTTGAGTCTCTCAAAGCCCGGGCTCGATGCGTCGAAACGAGGTTGGGCGTAAAATGCAGTAGGCAATGTCATGACAGCCTTCCGAAGCTCAGCAAAGTTTGAGATCTACAGTTTGAGCAGCACGCGGATCTGATGCGTTGCCGGCTAGACCATCTCCACCACGGCCGGCGTGGTGTCGGCGTCCATGTTGTCGCGCACCTGGAAGATGGCGAGCGCCACTGCCACGATGCGGTGGCGCTGTGCTGACGAGATCGTAATGCGATAGAGTTCGCTTTGGCGTGGGTACACACCGATGCGCTCTAGGCCAGTCAAGAACCAGTTCTCGAAGCCGCGCGTCAGGGTGATGCGCGTGCGCAGCATCTTGTAGCTGTAGGCGTTCGTCGATGGGCCTTCCGCGTGCCAGACTACCTCGGACCCCGAGCGATCGCGGGCGGGCAGGCCGCTCGCGACGAGCGACTCTTCCGCCCTACGTGCAAGGGCGAAGATGTCGCTGGGGAGCGCCGTGTGCTTGCGCGCCCCGCCGTTAGCGTGATCCAGCGCATTCTGGATTTTCTTCACGCTCTTATCGGCGACCTTGATCTTCATTTGTATACTCCTTTACTGTATAAACTTATCGTACGCAGAAGCTGATGGGCGAATACCAGAAGAAAATGAATTCGTTCCGACTTCATATACGGAAAGTACACAATTCATATACGGAAAGTACACAATTCGTCAACTAGTTTGGATCGGTTCCAGAAAATCTAGGTAAATCAATGGTTAGTACGCCAGATGCCTTTTCAATTCTCAGTTCCATTAAGCAGAGCGCCGTCACTTGGGTCGACGTTACTCATGCCCTCACCGCGCTCGAAGCCGCGGGCATCATGGATGAGCACGGTCGCCCCTGGGCCAGGGTCGTCGCCGCGGAAACAGGTCATGGCCTCAATCAACTCCGGAAAATGCAGCGAACGATTAAAGCCATCGAGCAGTTGGCCCTCGATTATCCATTTGATTTGGACAAGCTGCTCCGATCGTTGCCGTTCAGCCAGATCGAGATACTGGCGCGCATTTCCAAGGTCGATCGGGATAAGGGGGTGGAATTGATCCGGCAGTGTCTGACGGCAAACCGAATACCCACCTATCGTGAACTAGAAGAACGCTTCCACGAGATCCGGGATAGCGCGCCCCAGACTTCTTCGATCGCTGCTGGTCAGCGCGCGGCGCGACAGTTCGAAAGTTTTTGCCTTGAACTGCTCACTCAAACGAATGCAGCGATACTTCCGGAATTTTCCGGAGCCGAGAAGGTGAAGGTGGTCAGGTGGTCGGGAGGTCTTCGCTATGCGAGTCCCGATCTCGTCATCGCGTTTCGAGATTCGAATAATGAACTCGTCGTCGATGCGGTGGATTGTTATTCCATTTACGGAGATGTCGCACAAGACGAGACGGCCAAACGTATGACCCGCGTCGCGACCGAGTCCACGTTCTTTCGAAATTTTTGGATCCTGATGCCGCCTTGGTCGCCGATATGGCTCGTTCGCACGATGTGCGAAGATCTGGAGCTCCAGAATATTGGAATCGTAGAGGTTGATCCTGAAACGAAAAAGGTTGGCGAGAAACCGGAGTTGGCTCCAAGGGGCCCGCCTATTCCGAACCGTCAAAGCAAAGCTGAACGTGACTTGAAAAGATTGCTCCGTCACGTCTGATGCTCGCGCAGTATCGGAAGCTGCATCGTCTAGCAGGCTCCAACTGAGGTGTTGGCGATACGGCCTTCGCGCGGCGGGCGAAACAAACCTTCATTGAGCCGCTCGCCGGAGGCACTCGGTCCCGGGTCCCGCCGCCGTTGGCACGCCGGCGGCGCTATGCTGACCTTCCTGCGGGTGCCTTTTTGACCGGTCTCGCAACTGCCGACTGACCTTCGCTTCGCTACGGCACAGACGGCATTTTTTCTGTTTAAGAGCTAATGGCTCCGCCCTCGCGCGGGCAAGGGTGAAGTCCCGGAAGATCCGGGACCGGCCGGCGCGGTTTCCCCGACCTTCCGCGCGGATCGCTGCGAAAATTCTCACGCTTCAAATCGCTTGTGCAGGCCGGGTGATCCCCCTCCGCCCCGCCGCCCTTGTCCTTGCTACCCCGGTCTCGCCGACGGCAGGGCGCAGGCGCGAGGTGCGCTCTGCGCCCATGAAGCCAAAAGGAGATCAATCATGTCGGCCATCCGGCGGATCAATTCGAGGTGTTCAAGTATCTCGCGGAAGAAAAAGGTTATGGCGCGGAAGAAATCGCGGCTCGGTTCGGCGTCACCGCGCATGTCGTGCGCCAGCGGTTGCGGCTTGGTTCGGTCTCGCCAAGGCTGATGCAGGTCTATCGTGACGGCGACCTGACCTTGGATCAGTTGATGGCCTTTGCCCTCACCGAGGATCATGTGCGGCAGGAAGACGCCTTTGAACGTTTACTCCACAACCGCGAGCCTTATGCGATCCGGCGATTGCTGACCGAGACTAATGTTCCAGCGCGGGATCGCCGTGCGCGCTTCGTCGGGCTGGAAGCCTATGAGGTGGCGGGAGGGACCATCCTGCGCGATCTGTTCTCGGAGGATCAGGGTGGCTACCTGGAGGACGCCGCATTGCTCCACCGTCTGGCCAAGGAGAAGCTGGAGGGCGCGGCTGCGGAGCTTTGCGAACGGGAGGGTTGGAGATGGACGGAAGCTCATCTTGATTATCCGCATTCGCATGGCCTGCGGCGGCTCTATCCGTCACCGATTGACCTCTCGCTGGAGGACGCGGCGGCCTATGCGGCGGCGCAGGCGGCCTACGACGCTCTCACGGTGCAATTCGAGGGTGTAGAGGAGTTGCCCGACGACATTGATGAGCGGTTTGGCGAGCTTGAGGCCGAGATCGAACGGATCGACGCCAAGCGCGAGGCCTATGCTCCCGATGTCGTCAATCGTTGCGGCGCGTTCGTGATACTTAATCATGACGGGATACTGCGGATCGAGCGCGGCTTTGTCCGTCGTGAGGACGAGCATCTGCACTTCGACAGTTCGGCAACGGGCGCGGACGAAGTCAATGGCCGCTCAGGAATGGACGGCCTTGAGGAAGGCGGGCTGTCGGTCGGACATGACGATGAGGCAGCAACCGGCAAGCCATTGTCGGATTTGCTGGTGCGTGATCTGACCGCGCACCGCACGCTTGGTCTGCGCATCGCGCTGGGCGAGCAACCGGACGTGGCGCTGATTGCGGTCATCCATGCCATAGTCGCGCAGACGTTTTATCACCAAGCCGTGTCATGCCTCGACATCCGGCCCACAAGTGCCGCACTTGCGACCCATGCCGAGGGCATTGAGGATACCGTTGCCGCAACAGCGTTGGCGGATCGCCATGACCGATGGGCAGTGCAACTACCAGAATCGCCTTCCGATCTCTGGAGCTTCGTTGTTGAACTCGATCACGACAGTCGCATGGCGCTGCTCGCACACTGCGCGGCGCTGACCGTGTTCGCGGTCAGAGTGCCATGGGATAAGAGGCAGCGCGCGTTGGCGGCAGCGGATACGCTTGCGACAGTGCTTGCTCTCGATATGAGTCAACATTGGCTGCCGACGGCGCGATCCTACTTTGGCCGTGTCGCCAAGGACCACATCATCGCCGCCGTTAGTGAGGCGGTCGGGCCGGAAGCCGCTGATCGCATTGCGGCCATGAAGAAGGCGCCGATGGCGGAAGCCGCCGAACAGCTTGTCGCCGGAACCGGGTGGCTTCCCCGGATCATTGCGGGTCCGGCCATCGTTCCCGCGTCTACTAACGGGGTGACTGATGCTGAGCATACCGCTGACGCCGAGGGCATGATCGCGGCGGAATGAACTGGCGGAATGGGGGACCGGAGGCCGTTATGCGGCATCCGGTCCCGTATTCGGTGGCGTTGCCGGTCGAAGAACTCAGCGTTGCCGAGAATCTGATCAAACGCTTTAACGTATGTGACACGTTTTAACGTGTATCGTCCATTGATAACAACTATTAGGTGCCATGATGGGTTTGTTCAATATTGCAGGAACAGTGACGGCTCTCGGTCAGAGCCAGTTCGATAACATTCATACAGTTTACGCCTATATCGAAATTACCGAGCCTTCTGGTCGTCGCGTTCAGATCGATAAGGTGGCGGTTTGCAACGACACAGCCGCGTTGTTGGCGATGGAAACGAGTGGTGAGTTTTTCTTCGACAAAATGTTCGTATATGGGCGGCGGTATCATTGCCAGCTCTGGGGCATCAAATCCGACAACATGGCCGTGATGGATCGCACCAATGTACGGATAATGGTGATGTGGCATCATATCATCCTTGGATTGCTGTTGATGCCAATTGGCTTCCTCGGGTCGTTCTGGCTCTTCCCCGGTCTTGGCCATCTGATCACAATTCTGTCGGGTCGGGTGAACCGGCAAGAGCGATTCTACGGATCGAACCCCGCTGAAATCCAGCGTTTGCGACAGCAGCAGGCAGTACGTATTTGAAGTCTATGCGTGCAGGATTGGTCGCCGGTGTGCTGGGAGCGTATGTCTTTGTCGCGCAAGCTGCGCAGGAGACATACGTCTATGCTCCCACCCACGGACCGTCTTGCGACGATCGATCGCGCGAAGGGTTCAATCAATGGCGCTGCCCCGGTCCGGTTGGTTACGTGGCCGAGTATATGGACGAGGGGAACATCGCCGGCATTGCTATCTGGCGGCCGAATGCACAGCGCGCGTCATCGCACGCGGTGTCATGGCGAGGTGCTGGGCGGGTATTCGGTGAGAAGCTCGAGTGGCGGCTCAGGGAAGGGCATCCTCATGCGGCGATCCTCCGCATCTGGCGGCTTGTGACCGACGCGAACGGTCGCGATCACGAATTTGAAGAATTGATGATCCTCAAAATTGCCCCGTCCGGAGCCTGCCGTGTGGCATCGGTCAATGCGCGGCAGCCGCAAGCGAACGAGATCGCGCAAAGAATGTCGGACGGTGCGGCCACCGCGCCATGCGTTACGGAGCCGTAGCGAAATGCACTTTCGCTCATCCTTCACGCCCGTGGCGTGATAGCAAGACCCAGGTGGACACCGGTCAGGCAACATTGGCCGATCCGCAACAATGCCACGCGCGGAATCCGTCGGGTGACTCAATACGCCAACGGAAGGCCGCCATGCCTATGACGTATGATCCACGCTCCGCAGTCTCTCCATCCGGCGGGACCGCTCTGCGGCTAGAACGGTACCGACCGTTTGATGACGGTACCTATCGATCCGCCGCGATCGTGGTCAGCTTGCGGTCGCAGCCAAAGCTTTTCTGTCAATGTGGTCGATAGTGTCCGAGAACCGCCCGATCTGGCGATAGCTGAGATGCAATCGTCTGCCCGGCTGAATCTCGCGTTGCGCTCATGATCGCCGCGGATGGGTGCATGTCAAAGTGAACGACGGTCCCGCACGGCGAAACAACCGCGGGCCGCTGCGACAGCCAAGATTCCGCGGGTCACCTGCTCGGGTGATGTGCGCTGTCACCACGACGCGGTGGCATCGTTGCGGTCAAGCTCGTCCAGACGTTGAATTCCCGGCCGTCCATTTTGCATGGGTTCATCACGGCGGCGCACCGCCATTGTCAGCGAGGTAAAGTCATCATGACCTTGATCCCTTGCGGCTCGGTCGGGTTGCTTGAGAGTCTCCACTTTCGAATACCGGCCTGCAAAGAATCCGTTGTCGTGAAATCGATAGCCGAGATCAGCCGTCCGTTTGCCTGATGCGGTCACGCAGATGTTGGGCCTCTGACGATGGACGGTATCGCCGAGCGGTAAAGGGCCTTTTGGCCCCGATCGTTTCCCTGCAACGGCGAGTCCAGCTTTTTTCCCCGCCACGCTACGCGTGTCTCCTCGCGCAAGACAAAAAAGCCGTCCTGTTCGCCGTCCTCCGCTTCGCTCCGGCCTCCGGTGCAGGTCGATCGCCGCCCGGCGCAAGGACCGTCATCGAGGCCGCAATCAGGCGAGCCCGACAGCAAACGGAGAGACGATCATGGCGACCATCGGAACATTCACCAAGAGCGACAACGGCTTTGCGGGCGCGGTCAAGACGCTCAGCCTCAATGTCAAAGCGAAGTTCGTCCCGACCGAGAAGGAAAGCGACAAGGCTCCCGACTATCGCATCCTCGCCGGAGCCGTCGAGTTTGGCGCCGCCTGGAAAAAGACCGCGCAGAACGGCCGCGAGTATCTCTCGGTTCGTCTTGATGATCCTAGCTTCGCCGCTCCGATCTTTGCCAACCTGATCGAGGGTGAAGACGCGAGCCACCAGTTGATCTGGTCGCGCCGCAGCGCCGACTGAGCCGCACCCGGCGCGGTCGCTTCCGGCCGCGCCGGTCCTCATCACCTCACATCGAAAGACATCACCGATGAGCAAGCATCTCAGTGCGAACCCGCGCGCCGACATTTATCAGCGGGTCACCGACACCATCATCCGTGATCTGGAGCAGGGCACCCGCTCGTGGATCAAACCCTGGACCACAACGTCCAAAGACTCGGATTCAATCCGACCGCTTCGCCGCGATGGCACACCCTATCGCGGCATCAATGTTCTCATTCTCTGGTCCGAGGCGATAGAGCACGGCTACTCGTCCTCGACATGGATGACCTACCGCCAGGCCCAAGCCCTCGGAGCGCAGGTTCGCAAAGGCGAGCATGGCGCAACCGTGGTCTATGCCAAGACCATCGAACGGGCCGAAGATGATGCTGTGACCGGCGACGCGACGGTGACGCGCATTCCCATGCTGCGTGCCTACACTGTCTTCAACACCGATCAGATCGATGGCCTGCCGGCGCCGACACCGGCTCAGCCGTCCCCGATCAAAGAATCCGTGTCCACTCGGATCGAGCTCGCCGACGCCTTCATCGCCGCGACCGGGGCGACCATCGTGCACAGGGGCAACCGCGCCTGCTATATTCCGTCCGCCGACCGCATCGAAATGCCGCCCTATGCGCAATTCATCGATACGTCGACGGCGAGCGCCGCCGAAGGCTATTACGCGACGGTGCTGCATGAACTGATCCACTGGACCTCGCCACCGCATCGCTGTGACCGCGATCTTGGCAAGCGCTTTGGCGACCACGCATATGCGCGCGAAGAACTCGTCGCCGAGATAGGTGCCGCATTTCTCTGTGCCGACCTCTCCATCACGCTCGAACCGCGATCCGACCACGCGGCCTACCTTGGCAGTTGGCTGGAGTAATGGCGAGCTCGCCATTAGGTCAGTAATCAGCAGCAGATCATAATGCGAAGGAAGATTTTTAGCGCGGCCGGCTTGTGGAGATCGGCTAAAAAGGCTTGCGGTCTGCTGCGCATTATTTCCGGCATGAGACCCTCGGCTGTTGATCAAACA